>OKRY01001046.1_pt1 | contig 22829 bp, 30 predicted proteins | sample 1601121 | NCBI WGS metagenome assembly OKRY01 (sample SAMEA3541546, study PRJEB24748) | human gut metagenome | biome: human gut; feature: human-associated habitat; material: faeces | place: China | collected 2012
CGCTCCACACGAGGACTTTCCGGCGGGCAACGTCAGCGCCTCGCCTTGGCGGGCGCTTTTTTGTTCTCAAAGCAGGATAAAACTCCATAAAAAAGGAGTCCGAAAAAAGTTTTCAAAAATTTCCTGTAATTTTTGCGATACTTTCTCTCCATGAACACATAAACGGTATACTAAACCAATCGCCTGCTCCCATTCCCCGACCCTTACTTTTCTTTTTTTCTGTAGAAAAATACAAAAAACAAGTAAACGGATCACAAAAAGTTCTGCACAACTTTGTATATAAACCTCCTGTATTCCCATCTTAGGATATTCCATCAGACAACCGGCTGTCCGATAAGAAATATAATTTTCCTTCAAACAAACCCACTCTGTCTGATTCAATGTACAAAAGGCAGTATAGACCGTAAAACATTCTTCATCGGTTCTGTCTTCTTCCAGCGCAGACAAATATTGAAAAAAATCATCTTTTTCACGAAAATATGGAAGTATTTCTAATAAATCATCTGCCATCTTTTCAAAGCATTGGTAAATGATCCATTCTTTTTCCTGCTGCTTTTCATATTGTATCGCAATTTCTTCCATCTCTTTTTGAAAAGACAGAATCGAATCAAATGCTTTGATACCACATAATGAAACCAATGTTATTTTTTGCTTATCTATCCATTTCCATTGCAATTTTTCAGTAACCAGTCTACGTGCAAATGCCGGACAGGATGCTGCCATGGAAATACAGACAATGTCTTCTATCCGATTTGATATCCGCGGATATTTCCGGCATGTATTGCAAAGCATTGCTTCTTTGGTATGTTTTTGAATCTTACACAGATGATCCTGCTGCAGCATAATACAGCTTCCATCTTTTTGATTTTTAAAATAATACTTACCGTCTTTTTCTTCAATACCCTGTAAGATCTCTTCTTGCAGCCACTTTGGTTCTATTTGCTTAAAGCGCTCATATGCTTCTTTGTCGACAAGTATCTTCCAGCCTATACAACAACTAGATGGGCAGTCTCCTGCCAGACAGGAAAAATCATCCAGAAACTTTAAAACCAAATATTGCATTAGAAGATCAGATCCGAACGGTGTTTCAGAAGTTTTGCACCTTTGACGATTACTGCTACACCAAAGCAAATACCTGATACGATCATCAAAATACCCATTACAACATTAAACGCACCAACGGATTTCATAGTTTTATATACTTTTTCCATAAACAGCCTCCATTTTTATACTATTTTACACCATATTCTTCATAATATTTATCAATCGCAGCTTTTAAGGTATCATCAATCAATACTTTTCCCTGGCACTCTTTGTTATACAGGCATTCCACAACATCTTCCATTGTGACGATCGCATTTGCACCAAAGCCATATTTTTCCTGTATTTCATCTAATGCACTGGCATTCGATGTCAGACCTCTTTCCATACGATTTAATGAAACCATAAGACCGATGATCTCTACATCACCCTGTGCTTTAATGATTGGGAAAGTTTCCTCGATCGACTTTCCGGATGTCGTAACATCTTCAATGATCACAACTTTATCTCCATCCTGAATCTTACTTCCAAGCAGGATTCCGGTATCACCATGGTCCTTGACTTCTTTTCTGTTTGAACAATAACGGATCTCTTTTCCATACATCTCACTAAAAGCGATCGTTGTTGCTACACTAAGCGGAATTCCTTTGTATGCCGGTCCAAATAATACATCAAAGTCATCGCCATAATGTTCATGGATTGCTTTTGCATAATACTGACCGAGCTTACGAAGCTGTGCTCCTGTTACATATGCACCTGCATTCATAAAAAATGGGGATTTTCTTCCACTCTTTAATGTAAAATCACCAAACTTTAATACGTTACTTTCTACCATAAACTCTATAAATTCTTTCTTATATGCTTCCATCTTAATCTGTAACCTCCTATTTTATGGGCTTTCAGCCATTTTAATATATTTTACTTTTTAGATTTTACACCATTTTGACACCATTTTCAATTTTTACATACTTTTGACTCCATTTTCTCCATTTCAGAAAAGAGAATATCATCCGTTGTATGACAGTATAAATCCATCGTCATCGCTAACGTTCCATGGCCTAAAATTTTCTGCAACGTTTTAGGCTGCATACCATTTTCTATTGCTCTGGTAGCGAATGTATGCCTAAAGGTATGCGTAGTAAAATATTTAAAACCATCCATTTTTGCAAGGATCAATTCTATACTCTGTTGAACCAAAAAATGTTGTGCAGGCTTATTTTTTTTTGTTACAAATACCAAATTTTCAAATTTTTCATCCGGCACTTTTCCCTGTAAACAAATTTCATTTTTTTGAATTCTTTGAGCTGTTAAGGCTTTCATAGCTTTTTGCGTGAGCGGGATTTTTCTTATTCCGTTTTTTGTCTTTGTATCATGCAATTCATGAACATATTTCCCATTTTTGCTATAATAAACCATTGTATGTGATACCAATAAGTATTTTTTATCAAAATTGATATCACACCATTGTAATCCAAGCAATTCACCAACCCTCATCCCTGTCTCAAGCGCTAAGACAAACAAATTATAGTAAAATGTTCCTTTAGCATATTTTAGAAACAGATCTGTTTCCTCTTTGGTCAAAACTCTTTGTTCTTCTTTTTTCGTTGGACTTACTACAGTATTGATCTGCTTTGCAATATTCTTTGATAATAGTTCGGAATCAACAGCTTTATTCAGCATGTCAACAAGTGTTATTTTCGTGTCTTTTCGTGATTTGTCACTTCCAAGATCATTAAATACTCTTTGGAGTAAAATCAGATTCAAAGATGTAAGCTTTCGCCATCCAAGCTCTTCCTTGATTCTGTTGTATCTCACACGATAACACTGTTTTGTTGAATCTCTGCAATTACTTTTGCAAGCATCAAGCCAGATTGTAAACCATTCGTCTAAAGTAAGCTCTTCCCGGACCGACATATTATATGCATCTTTTTTCTGCTCTTCTTTTAGAATATTTCTTATCTCGCTAAGATTTTTTGCATAAACTGTCTGTCTTTTCCCGAATCTGTTTGTATATCTTGCCTGATATCTTCCGTCCTTTCTTTGTGTTATTCCCTTTCCAAGTTCCCTTCCTTTCAAGTTTTTTCCCATATTACATCATCTCCCAATAATGCAAAATAGTCCAATATAGTAGTTTATATATACCATATTAGACTATATTTATCAATGCAATCAACTATATTTCTTCTACGTGTGCTATATACTTTTCAAACTCTTTTCTTTTAATAAGCTTCTTTCTTCCTATATATAATACAAATGGGCACCCCGGAGTTTTTGCTATATCATCAAGCTTATTTATCCCAATATTGGAATAAGCAGCTGCTTCTTCAATTGTCAGATTCATCTTTTCCCATATCGGGATAGTTAATTTTTCTTTTGACATCTTTTAACACCTCTCTTTCTTGTGCAATTCCTTGGATCTGCGTGTAATCTCATTGATCAATTCCAAGCTCATTTTAAAAGCAAACGGATAAAAAAGGCTGTTCGCTTTATACGCATTGCTTAATCTGATACATTCCTGATCAAGTAAATACCAAAATTCATTTGCCTGCTTGCTATTATCCGTGACTGCCGGTGGATTCCAATACTTCCGCAGGATCTTCCACCATGATTGAAAAAAATGTAATTCATCTTCCATATAGCCTGCCCTCCTTACATCTGAAACGGATTTTCTGTTTCATCTAAATCTACAAAGCCATTGTTTTGCACTTTCCAGCCTGTTTCATAATCAAAGCTTTTTTGGGATTGATCAATCAGTCTGCGTGATTTTTGATCATACCAGAGATCAAGCCCATCCTTTTTTGTCAATCTGCCAAACCATCTGTTTTTACTTAATGACAGATAATTATGATTTTCATGATCGTTATCTCTTTTAAATGTCATTACAATATCCGCCGCATTCGTAATATCTCCCGATCCGCTGACTGCATCGTTTTCGTCCTTTGTCATGCTGTTTTTTCGTGGATGTGCAACAAGCACAATAACAACATCAAGACGTTTTGCAATCCTACTCAGTTTTTTCACAAATTTGCTCTGACAGCGATATTCATCCGCAGCCATATCCACATCCAATGCAGTCATCAGATTGTCAACAATGACCAGGTCAATTCCATATTGCATGATCACATTTTCGATTGTAGTAACCAAATCAACTAGTTCATCATCTTTCACTTCTTTATTATCATAAAGATAGAATTTCCCTCGATACCAGTTATTGATCTGATCCTGATTGCTATTTGTGATAAAATGTCTGACCGTCCCATCCGTTAAAGTGTTTTCTACTATGTTTTGTGGTCCGGCAATCTGAAAATCGATCCAATTCTTATATTGCCAGTCCGGCAGCTCCCCCGAATATGCAAATATCTTTTTTCCTTGTTGTAGCGCTGCAACACAAAATTCATTTGCAACAGTTGATTTTCCCTGTCCTCGTTTTCCGGTCAGAATCACAAGCTGGCCACCATAGAAATATCCACCAAGATATGAATCTAACTGACGAAACCCTGTCTTAAACTTAGGAATATCCTTTAAGTCTCTTTTCTTGACATCAGCAAGTTCCACGACCTGTTTTACCGGCTGTTCAATAGCATTTTCAACCGCAGCCTTTACAGCATCTTTCCCATGCTTTTGCAATATCTCATTTGCATCTTTGCATTCTTTGTAGTCGTCTTTCTGAACATATCGAATCTTATTCGGAAATCGTTTTCGAATATCTTCCAGCAATGTCATATGATCATGCTCATAATCGCCAAATACAACAATTTCCTCAAATTCGCAAACCCAATTCCAACAATATGGAATCCAACGGAAGTTATTCATTCCACCTGGTACGCTGACAGCACAACCAATGCCAGCCTCGGCAACAGATAAGCTATCCATCTGTCCCTCACAAATTACCAGCCGCTTGCGATCCTTTCCACATTGTTTCATTCCAAACAGAATCGGCTTACAGTTCTTTTCCATCCATTCCTTAGGGGATGCCTGCTGTTTTCCATCTTTATCCGTATAAGTTTTCCCTTTGAAAAATGTTGTGTCTCGGTATTTAACATATTGCATTTTCCCTTTTTCATCATAGAAAGGAAAAACAATTACATCATCCCTTTTAGCATGTACTGTGATCTCATATTGTCGTGCCACAGCTTCGGAAATTCCTCTGCTTTTCAAATATTCGATTGCTTTTGGAAGTGGCTCTATTGGCTCGCTAGGTGTTTTCAGGTGCCTATATTGTTTTCTGGGCTGATAGTATTCATCAACTTCAATTCCAAGCGAAAAATCAAAATCCCTTGCAAGGGTGATCATATTACCGGAAATGCTGCAACTGGAACGTAAACATTTGAACTGCCCGGTGTGCAAATTGATGGAAAAAGTTCCTTTATCCTTGCCGCCCTTACCGCCACGACAATAAGGACAATGATAAAATTGCAGCTCTCGTCCTCTTTGTTTGGCTTCTATATGTACATGTCTAGCGAAAGAATAGGCATCCTCTTCCTTAAATTCATACAGTTTCCCCATTTTTCGGTTCTTCCTCTCCGTTCCACATGTCTATTCCCGGTTCTTCTTCCGGTTGCCGCTGTGGCTCTTTTGCTTTCTCGTCCTCTTTTACTTCATAATCCGTAAAAATACACTTTTGCAACCATGTGTCAGGGCAATTCAGATATTTTATATCCTGATCGGCTTTATCTTTTGCATATGCTTTTGCTGATGCAATTAACATATCTTCCTTAATACCCTGCATAATCAACATTGCATACTCCTGCTCTGCCATTGCCTTATGCTCTTTCCGCGGATATGCCTTCCAAAATTCATCAAACTTCTGTACAGTCTTCTCTTCCGGCATATTGTTGATTACCGACACTGGTGCAACCCCTTTATTACTCAACGTATATACGTTATCACACACTTTTAATTTCTTGTATTCACTTTGATAAACAGTAGGCTTGTACCTGTCTTTTCGTATGGTATTACAGATTCGCCAATGTGCCACTACCACCAGACCATTTGCCATCTGCAACAAATAACCTTTGTCAAATAATATTTGGTAATCTTCCTGAGATGCTTCAACAACCTTTCGGATCCGGTTTGCATTATTCACAAAACCATCATCATCCGCTTCCATACAGATATGCAGATAAAGCCCCTGTGCTGACAATGGAAGTTCTAAAAAATCATCACTTTCTACTACTTCACGTGAAAACATTCTTTTTTCTGCCATATCAGACCTCGCTTTCTAAAAATTCGTTATAATCCATTCTTTCTTACCAAAAGGAAACCTCGGTTTTATGTGCGCACAACCTATTCCTTTCTGATAAAATTTTAAATAAAATCATCCATTGTCATCTGATAGTACTCTTTCGTTTCCCTGTTCATCTGCTGGCAAAACTCTTTGTATTGCCTTGTGTACTCGTAACTGTCCTTAAAAACATTGCATACTGCTTTGTATAGGTTTGGCTCATGTTCTTTCAATACTTCAAGTTCAAAATCAAGATTTCTGCCATAAGGGCAACCGCAACAGCCTGTCCTTTTTAAGCCGTATTCCGTATAACATCTGCTATGTTCAATCCCATAATGTTGTTCATAGCATTGCTTATCTTCATTCGTGTACCAGAATAGAGGCCTATATTCGTCCGAATCGCCAGACTTCTCGCTAAAACAATTTTTATATGCGGCTGATCTAACTCCACCCTCGGCTTTTCGAACTCCAATTATCCTCAAATCGCATTTGATTTTGTGGGATAAGTCTTTCTTGGATTTCTGACAACACATATTTGATATTGCAAACGTAGGTGGATTAGCAATCAGAAATTCCTTAAGCCATTTATTCCAACTGATATTATTTCTCTTGCCCGATTTCGTATTGCACCACCACCCTAAAGCTGATTTACACCGTGGATATTCCGCATACAGTTCTTCAAAAGGTTTATCTTCCCATTTAAAGTCATGCATTTGCAATCGGTGAATAAATTCGCTCGCTGTTTTATTGCAAAACGGCTGTCCGTAGGTCATACAGCTTTTTGGTATCGTCATGCCATGTTGCCATGCTTCGAAAATCTCAATTTCTATTCCGTATTTTCTCTCTAGATACTTAATGTGTTCTTTCGTTGCCCTGTATTCCAATCCGGTATTGAAGTACACATATCTGATTTTGTGGTGTATATCTACTCTCACACATATATCAATCATGATGTCACTATCTGAACCACCAGATACAGAGCAGACGATTGTTTCATATTTATCATTGTTTATGATGCTCCATGCTCGAATCAGATTGTCTCCAATCGTCTGATTCCTCGGAACATCCGAAAGCAATTCATCAAGAGAATGCGCTGTGTATTGGCTCTGAATATCAGAAACCAAACAGGATTATGCACAAGCATAATTCTCGACCTCTCGACTACGATTAGAACATCATTTGTTCCCCAAGTGCTTCGGCCTTAACATTCGCAAACTCTCTATCATGTGAAAATTATGTAGGTGCAAGCTCCATTCTGTTTTTCATCATTCTCTTGATTTCCCGCTTTTCAGCCTTTACGTGCTGTATTTCTGATCTCAGCGTTGCAATTTCCCGCTTGTCTCCCAGATCAATAGCATTTTGCAAAAGACATTCATACTCCGCAATTGCATCGTTACAATCGTTAATGTCTTGTTGCGTATAGTTTACCGGTTTTGACACACATACAGAATCCAAAAATTTCAGAATAAAATTATCTCTCTGGTATGCCGTATCCGTACTGTTCATAGGCTTACTCCTTTCACTTCTCAACCTTACATTTTCGCTCTTCTAAATTTCTTCTAAGAGCCTTTCCGTCACTTCCTTTTATGAATCATGCAAATTTTAATTGCCCATTGTTTTCAACTGATATTCTGTCTTTTGTGATGTTTGGCATTCTTTCCGCAAGACACAGCTCCGGAAGATTTGAGTGAACCAGTGCAGCCGGGATTGGCGGACAAACTGAATTTCCACATCTTCGCACCTGCTCACTCCGTGGGTATGTATGTCCTTCAAAATCATGATCAATAATATAATCATCCGGGAACCCCTGGCATCCATACAGCTCTTTCGGTTCCAGCATCCTCAAACCAATGTCAACGATTTGATATTCAATTCCTTCGATGGTTACCAAGCCAAACCGATCTCTTGACGTTATTGTATCCAATGGATTTTTAATATCCTGCCCTGTTGCATCCCCGTAATATTTGATCAAAAACGCTCTGACCTCTCCGAAATGTCCGTCACCTGCTGTTATCGTTGGCAATGGCTGTCTGATATCTTTTCCATCACAGTGGTTATTCATTTGGATCAAGTTTGCCGTTATCAAACTGTTATGATCCCATGCCGTGACCGTTGGTAATGGATTCTTGATACTGTCTCCAGCTCCTTTATATCCACCATCATAATATTTATGTAAAAATGATGTTACCAGTCCATATCTATTTGATCCGTCTACCGTCATAATAGGATCTTCTATGGTCTGCCCTCTTACCTCTCCCTTTGCGGTTTCCGAATGATACTGGATCAATGTTGGAGTAATAAGGCACTGTTGATTTCCTGTTGTGATTGTATGTATCGGATCTTTGCAGTTTCCTCCCGGATGATTCGTTGTATTTGTACCCATGTAAGGTGTAAGCGTCGGCTCCACAATTCCATACCCATGCTTCCCTGTAATGGTTGGCATTGGCTCCCGAATATCGTTCGGTCTGCGTTTGCCACCATGGTTGCACTGGATAATAAATGGCTCTGGATTGTCCAGAACAAATTTTTTCAATCCTCTTGCAATCCGTTCCATCGTTTTCGGTGCCAGCGGCCGCACAGCACGGATACCATATTTCTCCTTGATCTCCTGTGATGTATCAAAGATAGACGGGCACGGACGGCTGAAATCAATCTGCGTATATGCCCCAACATATGACTTTAACAAGCCAGCTTTTACCTCTTCACTATCCTTAGGTGCGTGCGTCGGCTCCGGCCACAAAATCGGATTACCATCACACCGTGCGATCATGAAGAATCTCTTTCTCATCGTTGGTGCGCCGTAATCTGCTGCCACCAATTCCCGAAACTGTACTTCATATCCAAGTTCCCGAAGCTGTTGCACAAACTTTTCGAATGTTTTTCCCTGTTTCGCTTTAATTGGATGATGCCCTCTATTCAGCGGTCCCCACGTCTTAAATTCTTCGACATTTTCCAACATAATCACCCTTGGTCGGACAAGTCCCGCCCATCTACAAGCTACCCAAGCAAGACCACGGATAAATTTATCCTTCGGTTTCCCACCCTTCGCTTTTGAAAAATGCTTACAATCTGGCGAGAACCAGGCAAGTCCGACCGGATGCCCTTTACATGCCTTTACCGGATCCACTTGCCATACATCCTCACAATAATGCTTCGTGTGCGGATGATTTGCTTTATGCATTCGAATAGCTTCGGGATCATGATTTATGGCAATATCAACACTCTTTCCGGTTGCCAGTTCTATACCAGTTGAAGCTCCGCCACCACCGGCAAAATTATCAACAATTAATTCTCCGTTTATCATAGTTTTTCAAAGGAACCGATGCATCTTCACTCTGGCCAGAGTTCCGACTCCTTTCATTCACACAATACTATTTTTTCAATGCGCCTGCGTACTCTTGATATATTCGCCTGAGTCACACCCATTATTTCAGCAATTTCACGCTGTTTTAATCCAAGCCGGAATAATGGAATCACTTTGCTGTCGGTTTTTCCAAGCTGATCAATAAGCTCTGTATACATCACATGGCTTAATGCTTCATTTTCAACGGAAACATCAGATTTCAACTGATCAAACAAAGTTAAATCTTCTGCACCATCTTTTGATCTAACTTTTGTTTCATAGCTGATCATCCACTCATTCATTGCTCGTTTTTTGTATTTCCTTGTCCTATAATCATACATGATTTCATTTTTGATACATGTGTATGCAAATGTAGAAAATGATGTTTTATCCGATTTATAATGAATTGCAGCCTTGCATAATCCAATGGCTCCCAAATCATAATGCTCCTCTATCGGAAGTCCCATATCACGTATTACTTGATAAATCAATGCATGATTTTCTTCTACAAGTTTTTTCTGTTCATCTGTCATGTATCGCCCTCCAATAATTCAACGACCTTTGCACCTGCTTGGAGCGGGTGACAAAAAAGGAAGCGTACCCCATATTCTTTCTCCATCGTAACCATCGCTTTTGCAAGCGTTTCACCTTTTGTTGGCGGTCGTTTTGGCAATGCTATGTGCTGCCATTTTCCAAGATTGTGCATATACCTGATCTTGTTATAACGATGCAGCCGTGGATTTTGCCACTGATATAAATCATCGATGGAAGTTACCCCATCCTCATTCTCCACCAGAATGTACAACCGCACACCGTTGTTTTGAGCCAGAATACATTCATCCCGAAAACGATCATGCGATTTCCCGCAGATATTGTTAATGATCTCACCAATGCTCTCTTTGGTATCCACACTGACATTATATGTACCAAGGAAATCCATCTTTTTCGGATGCATTCCACGCCGCCCTTTCCTTTCCAGTACATCCATTACCTTTTCATCTGCAACAATATAATCTCCCACCGGCAGCGGGACCCGAATCACTTCAATGCCATTTCCATAAAACCATCTATTTTTAACGGTATGTTTCTCTTTCTTTTGCCCCATATCCTCTAATATGATCATTACTGCTCCTTTCATCTTATCGGGGCAGGCAAAAGCCCGCCCCTTTTCCCTCTAATGATCAAAATAATTATGAAATGATCGTAAATCCCTCAATACCTTGAAGCTGTTCTTCAAGATACTCCTGAATAGATTCCATTGCATGTAATTTCCACGCTCCACCATCTGCTTCAAATAACGCACACTGTACTCCATCGTATTTGTCTTCTTTCATACGGAATACAAAATTACTTTCCGGCTGATCCACTTCGGTAAATGTGCGGTATGGTTTCAAACTGACTGGACTCGGAATAACAGCATCTGCCTTTGAAGCAACCCCTGTTCTTACTGTTGCTTTCTGTGATACTCCGTCATCTCCATAATTCGCAATTGTTCCACTTTCTACTGTTCCGGCAAACTTCAACAGCAATTCCCTATCATTATTTGCAATGAATTTTGACTGCATATTAATAAGAAAGTTCTCATGATCAATAAAACGATTGAACGAAAATTCGGGAAGCTCCGCATTAACCTCTACCATATATTCGCGAACCCTGTCCAAATCCAAATCAGAATACAATTTTACCTGTGTCGGACTTACCACATGAATAATCATCTTTTCTTCCATGGCATCCGTTCCGGATTTGATATAATCTACAAGACTGCGAAGTGTAGTCATAGTGATGCATTCTGCTTTTGGATTATGTACGATCCTTTTCAACGGCTTGTCTGAATACATTTCTCCATTAACTTCTTCAATATGTGGCTGTGCCAGTTCTACTGCATATTCTAATGCTTCTTTTTCCATCATAATATCCTCCCTATGCCTGTTTTGCGGTTCTAAAATCTACAACACTATCTTCTTTGATTTCACCGGTTTCTGTGTCAACAACATTCCCATCTACTTCAACGGTCTTGTCGTCTGTTTTCTGATCCACGTCCTCAAAAGACATTTGTCCTCTGATTCCCGGTCCATATTCCTGTGCAAAGATTTCGCCAGTTGTCAAATCTTTCTGTGTACAGAATTTAGTGCTTACCGGCTTAACTGCTGCCAATTTAACATCCACCGAAATATCACATGTACAATCAGTACGATCCTCGTTCTGTACAAATGTAATTTCAACATTAATCTTTCTTTTGTTTTTCCACGGAGTGTTAGGATCCTGCATATTCTGCATAACCTTTTCAAATGCCTGATTTACTTTCTCCTGTAAAGCACCACCGGCTAATTCCTGTAAACTAATTTCCATAAACTTTTTCCTTTCCTGTGCTGTATTAACAGTTTCTATATTCAAAGCGCTTTGATTCTAATTGTAGTTTTATGACATTGCGGTCAATCTTATTGTGTAAATGGCAACTCTTCCTCAATGGCATCCGGAATATTCATAAATCCATTACTATCTGCCTGTGCCGGATCCGGTCTTGTCGGTGCCGATGGCTGACTATTGCCATTCTGCTGACTTGCAGATTTACTTTCGGCAAACTCCTGAGATTCCACCATCACATCCGTTGTATATACCTTCTGACCGTCTTTATTGGTATAACTTCCGGTCTGGATTCGACCTTCCACTACAATCTTTATTCCCTGATGCAGATACTTTTCAGCAAACTCTCCACCTCTGCCCATTGCAACACACCGGATAAAATCTGCTGTCTGCTCATCACCCTGACGTTTAAACCTACGGTCAACTGCCAATGTGTAGTTGGCTATGCAAGTGCTGTTCTCATTTTGCGCATATCTGATTTCAGGGTCTCTTGTCAGCCTGCCCATTAAAATTACTTTGTTCATTGCTCACCACCTAACCTTTCTAATGCTGTTTCTATAGCTTCTACAAATCCACATCCACCATTGTAATAAGTTACTACATAACTAATTGTTCCATCTAAGTTTCTTTCTGCATTGAAAATTTCAACATCAGAAATTTCTTTATGAGAAATCACATGGTATATACAATCGGAACAAATAACAAATTCCTCATCATTCAAGTCCTGTAAACGCTCTATCCAATCATCGTAATATGTCTCCAATTCAGTAATGCCAAATCTATTCTTACAAATTTCCTCTGCTTTTTCTTCTACAGTCATTCCATTTTCGATTGGTATTTTTTCAAGCATTCCAATATGAGTCTCCATTTCCGACATAATATTTATCTCCTTTTCAAATTTTTTCCAAAGAACACTAAAACGGCTCCTTATTCAGTTCAATTTCCATTCCCCTGTCAGCAACATAAACATCTGCCATTCCTACAACTTCCTTTGTCTTTGCAGCAAACATCTCTGCATCTGAATTGTTATCGCTCAAATGTAATAACACTACATTTCGAAGATCCGGACCTTTGTTTGCTTTCAGGAACTCCAATGTTGTTCCCAATTCCATATGCCCTCGGCATACGTGTTCATAGTTCGGATTGTCTTTCTGTATGATCTCTTTGGAGTAATTTGCTTCTACCAAGATCTGATTGACATTTCGAAACCGCCACTTGATCAGCTCTGTGTCTGTGATATACAACAGCCTTCCCATCTCTGAATGTGTAAGTAGAAAACCATAACAAATGCATTCTGATCCATCCGTATTTGTATGCATGAAACGTCTGTCTTTGTCGGTTAATTCAAAACTCTGTATGCTCCAATCACTTGCATTATTAAATTCAAGCACCGGAAATTGTTCATATGGCTTATACACTCGTATTCCCATAAGTTCCAAATCTTTGACGGATTTCGCATGATCCGCGTGATGATGAGTGCATACAGCACCCACCACACACGAAATATCAAAGTTCAAAGCTTTCTTAATCTCTTTGATTGGCACTCCCGGATCTATGATCAACGTTTCTCCATTGCTGGCAGTCAGCAGATAACAGTTTCCACTACTGCCACTGCCTAAACACCTCAATTTCATATTGATCCATCATCCTTTCATAAAGTCCGGTACTTCTTCGCCATTGTCGCCTGGCTCTTTTTTCTTTTCTGTTCCTGCTTCATTTTCTGCGGCATTGCTCTCCTGCATAGAATCTTCCACAAAGTCCTCTGTATTGGCATTTGCTTTGATTTCATCCTCCACATTCTGCCGCATTTCTTCCGTCGGATATTCCTTAAAATCTCCGTCAATAACTTCTTCCTGCGTATAGAAACCAAGCGTGAGTTCCGGGCAATTCATACGGGCAAAGAATGAAGCTGCTCTATATCGAAGCATGATCTGCGGCATTGTCTTCCATTTGCTCATGCTTTTTGTAGTCCATCCCTCTGCTTTCGCCATTTCCATATCAATAATAGGACCAGTTACCTTTCTATCGCCTTTCATAGTCCAGCATTGACACGAAAATGGTTTTCCGGCTTTATCTGCCTTTTCATCAAACTGTAATTCCATGTCATACTTGCCACTTCCATTCACAGATGCAATAAGGAACTGTGCTGACCAACTTGGTCTTCCCTGAATCACATATAAATTCTGCATAACCATCAACGGACTGGTCTGCAACCTATTGGCAATGTCAATGGCAACCAATGCATTTGCTTCGTTTCCCTGATAGTCCTTTGGTACAATGGTGCTGCAAGAAAGTGCTTTTGCCATCTGACCGGCCATTAACCAGTTATCAGAGCTACCCCAAATTCCTTTGCTAAGTTCCGTGTCATGCTTTACCGCTACCTTTGCTTCTTTCTTTTCCATAACCTCTGCTGCCATTATTCTTCACCCGCCTTTCTCAAATTTTCAAATAAGTCATCAAGTCCATGATGCACAACATCTTTTTTACTATCCTGCTGTTCTTCTTTAGATTCTTTCTTATGCCGAGATTCTACCGTCTGCGACATTCCTAATGCAAAAAGTATTTGGAGCATATCATGATACATCGGATCACCATTTGAAAATGCTTTAATGGCACCCTGCACAAAATGTACTAAGGAACTCACAAAGACATCACCATTGATAGCATTCTTGGACGACTTTACAAATGCAAAATTGCACTCTTTATCATCCAAAACCATTGCATTGACCATATCGCCTGTAAGAATCTGTTTTTCTTTTCCTGTTGTCTCAATCGTTACCTTTACCATACTTTTTACTCCTCACTTTCTACTCTCAATTTCTTGTCATCTGATACTTTTAATAAAATCATCTGTGTTTCCATACTCGGATAATTGAAATCATTGACCGCTTCGGCATTATCCACAAAAATCGGTGCATACACATCATGCATCTTTGAAAGCGTTCGGATAATATCCAGTCCCGATACAATCTTGTGGCCATTATTCAAATCTTTGTTGATTCCAACACCTTTATATGTACATTCACAGCATTCTACAATGGCACCATTCTCCTGCTTTTTAAACAGTTTCCAGTTTACTTCTTCAAACTTTTCATTGATCATCTTCTCAATGATCTGCATCTTAGCTTTCATGAACTGCTCCAGCATATAAAGCATCTTTTCCTCGTCTGCTGCACTTTGAGCAATCTCACGCATTTCTGTTTCCAATTCCTCGATACGTTCCTCTTTGGCACTGTTATCTGCTGATGCAATCTGCTTTTCCACAATGGCAAGTTCATCCGTCAAACCATGCTTTTTGATCTTCAACTGCTGACGAAGTTCTGCACCGCTGTTCATCTTAGACAGATATTCTTCCTTTGATTCAATCTGTGCTTTCAAGCTCTGATATTCTTTGTCAGAAGAAATGTCTACTTTTTCCGGAAGCTTGTTGATCAGCTTTTCAATTTTTTCCTTTTCGACCGTTGCACTATTAAGATTCTCCTGTTCCGCTTTTATACGTTCCTCTGCTTCTTTCACCTTATCCTGGCACAACACAATGGTACCTTTATACATTGTTCCTCTCTGCTTGATCTGTTCTAAAACTTCCTCATGTTCCTTTTCCCATTTTGCTTTCTTATCTGCTTTGCTCTTTTCAAAATCAGCTTTGATCTGCTCAATCTTCTCTTCCTGGAATGCACGTCCACATACCGGACAAATGATACTGTTTTCATCAAACTCTAAAGTATCAACATATGTCTTTGCACTTTCCTCTTTCCATTCATCAAATACCTGATCACGCTTTTTTTCATATGCTGACTGTGTTGCCTTTGTCTCCTTGATATCACGCTCTGCAAGAAGAATTTTTTGCTCGCAAGAAGAAATGTCTCTTTCCAAAGCAGCAAGATCTTCTTCATAACCTTTTTTCTTTGAAAGATTACCCTCATTTGCTTTTCGTTCCATATCTGACAGCTTAAATTTCATATCCATCAGATCATCTGTCTCTTTCTGATACTGTTCGTATTGTGTTGTCATATCTTCTTCGGACTTTTCTACCACTGCAATCTGCTCTTTCAAACTGTTACGCTGTAACTCCCATTCTGCTACATCAATATCTGTCATTGACTTTTTGACTTCATCAATTCGTGCCGGTATCTCAACCTGCTTTTTCTTATACTCTGACAATGCTTTCTTGGATTTGGCCTGTAAATCTTCCGGTGTATGCAATGATAAAGCAAGGTTTAATTCTGAAAATGCATCGGGATTGGATGCGATCACCATATCGTTATTCACTTCCGGCACCATCTTCAACAGCTCTGTACGCTGATCTTTCCATTTCATATTTACAAATGTGCTTGGATTCGTCAGCAGTTGAAAAAGATCTTCGTCAATGATTTCTGACACAAAAGTTTTAAAATCCTTTTCTTTCTTAGGTACTCCGTCAATCTCATACGAATTGACATTTCCTTGCAATGTAGCTTCCAAGTTGCCACGTTTTTTCACCCAGTTCTGTTTCTGCAGCTTTGTAATCTGGTACTCTCTTCCATCTACATCCAGTAACAGATCCACTTTGATCTCTACATGATCAACCTTATTTCCTGCTGCATCCAATGGTCTGATACCAAAATCCGTATTGCCCTTACTGTCCTTGTTAAAAAGACACCACATGAATGCATCAACAATTGTTGTCTTACCAGATGCATTCTGCCCTTTGATCTTAGTAATATGATCAAGTTCAAATGTCTGGTCTTTCGCATTCTTAAAATTTTCAATATGTAACTTCTTTAATGTAATTTTCACTTTGCAATCTCTCCTTTTCCGTGCTACAATGCACTTGTATGTGATATGGACTTTTATTGTCCTTTGTTTTTTGGGCTTGTAGATACCGTTAATATCTATGAGCCTATTTTTTATCTTCCGGATCATCAATTTGCAATATTGCCTTGACAATGCCGATAGTTCCATAATTGTCCGGATCTTTCGAAACTGTGTGTCTTATCTGGTCAAGCATCGTTTCTTTTGCGATCAGATCCGTATAATCCACTAAAGGAATCGTGATCTCCTTTCTTGTAATGTCAAATACTTCTTTATCGCTTGAAACATTTCTTACATCCAACATGGCTTACTCCTCTCTCACTTCTACTACATGCCCATCTTCAATTACTACGCATTTTCCTAATGATTGCAGCTGTAAGCAATCCTCGATTGTAATTACTTCTAAGTTCATTGTTATTCTCCTTTCTATGCTGCTAAAAATTTATTGATAAAATACTGCTGCCCCTTACCGGTCACTTTTGTAGTCCGGTTGATGCGAACAGATCCATCCGGGTTGTTGACGGTGCTTTCCTTGATATCGAAAAGCCCCATTTCCATCGACTTCTGTGTCGGCATATTCCAATCAGAACCCTTTCGCTTGATCAGATAACCTTTCTCACGAAGCCATTCAAACAATCTCTTCTGACCAATATCAACACCATTCTGTTTCAACAACTTTGCCATATCTCCGACAAGGATTGATGTGTGGCTTGCTGATACCGCATCGGCAAAAATTTCTTTTGGTTTCATGCGTTTGTTGTCTTCAAGCAATCCGGCATTTGACTTCTTCAATTTCTCAATTTCCTTGTCTGCAAATTTCAACGCTCTAGCCATGACTTGTTCTGGTGTATTCCATGCCTTTTCAAGATCAATCAAATATTGCCGTACAGCTTTCCCCTCTGGTGTACGCTGAATCATACATATCTGCTTTGCCATGTCTATTGAAATATCAGCATCTTTTGCAGGTCTTCCGCCCTTTTGTGATGTTTCGCTCAATTTTGAGCAAAAGTCTGCGCCCTCTTCAAAACCATATTCACACATTCTTGGAAACCAATCTTTAAATGCTGTCTTAATATGTAATCTTTCGTGCAACTCTCTCGCTGATACTGTCTGAGTATCATTGTTTACTGTTAAAATCTCGTTCATTGTTCTCCTTTCATGTTTCCGTTTTTGTCTACATCTTTAACAAAAAAAATTTGCTCTTTGTCTATAAGTTTTATAATTCCTAATTCTCTACACAGAATATCTGTTTCTCTGTTAGTAAAATCAGCCTTATTATTACGTTTCATATTAAAATACTGTCTTGAAACTCCAATTTTTTTCGCTAAATATCCAATTTTCTTTCCAGATGCAGCAATGCGCTTTTCAAGTAACTCTGTATCAACCATAATATTTTTCACTTCCTCTCTAATGGTTATTTTTGTTGATATTTATGTCTACAAACATTACTATATACCATGTTTCTATTATTGTCAACAGCTTTTTACAAATTTGTTGAATATTTTTTCAACAAGTGTTATACTCTACTTATAAGAAAGGAGATGTGATAGTATGACTATTGGAGATAGAATACGAAAAAGAAGAGAAGAACTAGGACTTACACAAGAAGAACTTGCAAAAAAACTAGGATATGCCTCTCGTTCATCGGTCAATAAGGTTGAAAAATCAAGAGAGTTATCAAACAAAAAAGTCCAATTGTATGCTGATGCACTAAAATGTTCCCCTGGATATTTGATGGGATGGGACGATATTCCAGCACAGACGCACATATATGATTTCAATGGTATAGATAATGAATTATTTGAATATTATAAGGAAAATCCACCACAAACGCAAAGTATTCTCAATTCAAAAGATAAAAGAGACATTGCCAAAGACTTAAACAACATCATGCAAAAATTACAGTCCGGTGAAGACGGACCAGCGACTTTCGATGGTCAAGAACTTTCACCAGAAGCAGCAGAGTTATTCAAGGTACAACTGGAATCTATGCTTACCCAGTTAAAAATAATTAACAAGGAGAAATACAATCCAAATAAAAACAAGAAATAAAGGATTAGGGTGATTTTATTGAAAAGGGATATTAAGAAACTTGTAAGCTATTATGTCAAAAAATTTGATTCAACAAATCCATTTGAAATTGCTGACGCTCTTGGCATCATAGTTCAAACAGGAAAGCTAGGATTTGAAGGTTGCTATATGTTTCTAAAAAATCATAGATGTATATTTCTGAATGAAGATTTATCAGATCGCGACAAACTCTTTGTTATGGCTCACGAACTTGGTCATGCAATTATGCACCGGAAGGATAACTGCTACTTCATCCGCAATCAAACATTACTACTTAATTCAAAAAAAGAGATTGAAGCCAACACATTTGCCGTAGAATTACTGGTACCAGATAACATTGTATTAGAATATCAGGATTATAATATTCAACAGCTCTCTATGTTATTGGGATATGACGAAAAATTACTGCAACTGAAATTTAGGCAATAGCCATATCTTATTATTGGTGACAAACTGGTTACCACTCGGTTGCCACTTTGTTACTTTGTGGTCGCATAAGTAGATCAGTATAGTATAGGTTAAGTATAGATAAGAATAGAATAATTAGAATAGTATAGGGGAATTCAAAGGAAAAATATTTAAAATTTTATTTATGTATATTGTATTTAATTTTTGCATATGCTATAATGCCGATAGGCAAAGAGAAATGAGAAGTCCATGTAGTTTGACTTCAAAACAAAAACCCCGAAAGTGTGTCGGACTTTCGGGGTTTTCTATTCCTATTTCGGGTGTGGAAAGGCTTAATTCCACAGGCTGGTTACCGACTATTTGTCACCGTCCAACCATTTGATGATGTAATGGCAAATTACACCAGCCGCAACAGTGACAATAAGAGAAATGATATATTCCACGCAGTTCACCTCCCTTCCGTACCAATCTAGGAGGCGGTAACAAACCTATTTTATCATATAAACCTTGTTTATTCTATAAACTTTTTGTTTACGTGACCTACTTTTCCCTTGTCCAGTTTCAAAAGCTGGATATGCGTCTGCTCATCCACCATAATGATCTTGTCATCGGTATGATCAACAAATGTTCCGTCTTTCTGTTTCACGGCAACTACAGATGTATAAGAAACTCCAGTCTCACCGGATACCGCACTACCGCTGACTGAATTTACCGTAACTACACTTCCGCTTGCCACTGTATCTGTTGGATTTTCTGCCACAGAGGATGCCATCACAGCCTTTATCTGGTAGGTGATCGCATCTGCGGTAACAAATCCATCTGCAGCAGCCACTTCATAAATATGATTAGTTCCGGAACGAAGGGAATCTACAGTTACCACTTCACCGGACTCATCACAGACAAAAGTGTCTGCTGTCTTTTTCTCGCCATCTTCCATGTATTCCTGTGTTACCAGTTCTTCTTTTCCATCTACTACCTGATAGATCTGATAACTGGTTCCCGGCTTCAGTACCGTTTTCTCCGTGTTCTTGTCTTGCTTGATGATCTTGAAATACGCCTTAAATAACTCATTGACCTTTTCAAACTCATATACCTTGCCATTTTCTGTCACGTTTGCTTCAAAATCATCGACATAATAGGCATCCACATCTCCGGAATCCACCTGATGCACTACATAAGTTCCATAGACCAGATCGCCGGTTACAGCATAACCGTCTGCATCTGTTTTGATCGTTGCTCTCTCGTCATCGGCACAATTATCATAACTGCCCTTCGACTTCAAATACACCTGAAAAGTTGTGTTATTCTCCGGGTAATACTCTTTCTTTGTCGGATCATAAGACTTCTTTTTCACAGCAATCCTTCCTTTGATCGATGTATCTGCGAAATTAGCCTGAAACAAAATCGGTGTAAATTCATCTGTTTCAGCGGAAGCATCAATCTTTAACTCTTTGACTTCATCACTAAGTAAAAAACCTGTCGGGGCTTGTATCTCTTTCAGGTAATAGGTATTACCGCTTCTGAGATAATCGGTTGTTAATTTTCCTCCACTAATTCGATAGACATCTGCGGTTTTTGCATTGCCTGCAGTATCAAATACCTTTGCTTTCTGTGTCTCCATTGCGGTCAAACACATTGAATGAATACAGATCTTTATATGGTCGCTGTCCCGGCGACACTTTTAAGATAAAAAAACAAACGCCGATACTATGTGAGTACCGACGTAACATTTACTAATCAATATTTACTTGTAAATTCCATACTCCAAGAATTTCATTCGTGTACTTAAATAAGGTCACATTCAGCTGCATAATATCATACTGCTTATCTATAATAGCCTTCTGCACGATCAAATCTACCTTACTGCTTGGGCTAAATGCCCAGTCTGCTCTCGCCAGTAAGTCTCTTGACTGTTCCAGATCAAGATGCAGTGCAATGCAGAGTGCCATTACCGTCTTCTTCTTTGGATGATAATTCTGGTCACATTGAATCTTTGAAAAATGCTTTCTATCAAGGTTTGCCCGTTTCCACACATCCTTATTATCAATATGTGCTTCATCGATCAACTCAAATAATTTATCATGAAATGAAACTCCGATATTTGAAAGCTGGTCTTCCAAAGAAATGGCTGCTGACAGCATACAAGGCTCTGCTAACCCTGTATCTTCCTCCAGTGGATAGTTATCTTCTGCCTCTCTTTGAAGCATCTCCTCATAGAACGCTTCCTCTGACAATTCTCTCATGCGAGCATCACTTCTGCTTCGCACTGGATATTCTTTTCTATGACTTTCCCTGACATAATTAGCATCTATGTAGGAATCAATATCACCTACAATCTGACCGGAAATCTGAAAAGACCTTTTATCAAACACTACCAGTATGATTTCAATCTCAGTTTCAGTAAGAAACTGGCTGAATACGGACACAGCAATCTGCAATGCCTTATCCTTCGGGAATCCATATACTCCTGTCGAAATTAATGGAAATGCAATGCTCTCGCACTTAAGTTCCAATGCTTTTTGCAATGATTTACGATAGCAGTCCTCCAGAATTTCAAATTCATGATGCAATCCATCCGTCCATACCGGTCCTACTGTATGAATAATATATTTTGCCTTTAGGTTATATGCACCGGTGACAGCAATATCACCTCTTGCAATCTTACCAATACCTGCTCTTTCTGCGAGAAGTTGTTCTTTTCCTGCTGCCTCATATATTGCCAAGTCCGTGCCACTTGCACATATTGGATTTGGATTAGCGGTATTTACGATTACATCTGCTTTTACCTTTGTTATATCGTTGCGGACAATCTTAAATGGCATTGTGGCACCTCTTTATTTTCTAATCCTCCTCCAATCTGCAATAACATTATCCTCCCCTCTTGTACTTGTACCCCAATACCCCGGATGTGCTACAGGATATATATATGTTTCTCCATAAATATAAGGTTCTCCAGTTCCTATAAGTTCAGATACTCTATTGCAGGAAAACTTTTTATCAATCAGAGTTCGTATTACAACCACGGATGTATCAAGCCCCAGACAGATTATGTTTTCCGGCTCTATAATGTCAATCAATGATTTTATTTCAGCTGCATCATTTGCCAATATCTTTCTGGTCATATTTCCAGAATACTTATCTCTGCGATAGCCCAAATTACAATTGCAGAAAAACAAATCTGGATATTTTTTCTTGTCAATTTCATTTTTACCAAGCAGTTCAAAGTATCCGACAATATTTTTATCCGTCTGTGAATCCCTTGCTTCCAAATCTACATTTTCATGGAACATCACATCTATACCATCATTCATCTTGCGGACATTTGCAATCGTACCCTTTATCTCTTCCTTTTCAGGCGGTCCGAAATCCTGACCTATCAGCATATATTTAATATGTGGTGTGTTCTTAGCATATATAGGATTTTTTCGATATTTGTTTTTTACATTTTCTATCAGACTGCAATAATCTGCGGATTTTTTTGAATTCATTTTATGTATATTCACCTCAAAAATGCACTGTTTTATTTTAACACTTTCCTTATCTGCTTATCCGTTGCCTCCGGATACATCTCATGCATATAGTCTACAA
>OKRY01001052.1_pt1 | contig 22764 bp, 14 predicted proteins | sample 1601121 | NCBI WGS metagenome assembly OKRY01 (sample SAMEA3541546, study PRJEB24748) | human gut metagenome | biome: human gut; feature: human-associated habitat; material: faeces | place: China | collected 2012
TTTATCTTTCAGGCGTTTAACCTTGTGCCGGAGTTAACGGTGGAGCAGAACATCACCAAGATTTACCGTACTTACGGCAATGAAAGCATCGAAAAGGTCCGTGAGAATCCCTACTGCCTGGCCGATGACATCTGGGGAATCGGATTCAAGACAGCCGACTCCATTGCCCGGAAGATGGGCTATACCAACGAAGACAGCCGCAGGTGCCGCAGCGGTGTGCTCTATACCCTGGGGCAACTGGCCGACAGCGGACATGTGTATGCGGTACTCGAACAGCTCCTGGCTACGGCTGTCCAGCTCCTCGATACGCAGGAAGAAGCCATCCGGAGTGTACTGAGCCAGATGATTGCCGACAAAGACATCATCCAGGAAGAAGAGGCCATTTACCTGCCTCCGTTCTATTATGCGGAAAGCGGAACCGCCCAACGGCTGCGGCAACTCTTGCATGGCAGTGATGCACTGAAGCAGACTTCTGTCGACATTGCCCGTATTTCCTTCCAGACCGGCGTGGAATACGACTCCATTCAGGCAGCAGCCATCCAGCAGGCAGTGGCCTCCAAGGTCATGGTGCTCACCGGAGGCCCCGGAACCGGAAAGACCACTACGACGCAGGGCATCATTGCCGCCCTGAAAGCCTGTGGCCTGCGCATTCTGCTGGCTGCCCCCACCGGCCGTGCCGCCAAGCGGATGAGCGAAGCGACGGGCATGGAAGCCAAGACCATACACCGCCTGCTGGAATTCAAGCCCGACCAGGGATACCAGCGCAACGAAGACAACCCGCTGGAGGGCGACGTGCTGATTGTCGACGAATCGTCCATGATTGACATCCTGCTGATGTACTCCCTCATGAAGGCCCTGCCGGTACACATGCGGCTGATTCTCGTAGGAGACATCGACCAGTTGCCGAGCGTAGGAGCCGGCAACGTCCTGCGTGACATCATCGACAGCGGAGAAGTCCCCGTCACCCGCCTGACACGCATCTTCCGCCAGGCACAGAGTTCACGCATCGTCATGAATGCCCACCGGATCAACCAGGGTATCTTCCCGGACATCTCCAACGGAAAAGAGACAGATTTCTTTTTCATGCAGGAAGAAGACCCGGAAAAGACCGTAAGCACCATCGTTACGCTGGTACAGAAACGGCTCCCCCAGGCATACAAAGAGAAAGTCAGCCACATCCAAGTCCTTACCCCCATGCAGCGCGGAACGGTAGGCGCCAACAGCCTGAACCTGGCATTGCAGCAGGCACTGAATCCCGGAGGCGAAAGCCTCAGCCGCAGCGGATACGTATTCCGCAAAGGCGACCGTGTGATGCAGGTCAAGAACAATTACGATAAAGAAGTATTCAACGGAGATATCGGTTTTATTGAAAGCGTGGAAGTAGAAAACCGTACGTTATGGGTGGATTACGACGGAAAACGGGTGGAATACGAAGCCTCGGAACTCGACGAGATTGTACTGGCCTATGCCACTACCATCCACAAGTCACAGGGTTCCGAATACCCCATTGTCATCATGCCCGTACTGATGACACACTATGTCATGCTGCAGCGCAACCTGATTTATACCGGCATCACCCGTGCCAAGAAAGTCTGTATTGTCATCGGCCAGCGTCGTGCCCTGTGGTATGCCGTCAGCCACGTTACCGTTACAGAGCGCAACACACGGCTCAAAGAGCGGTTGCAGGGCAAGACTGTCTCTATGACCTACAAACGGCAGGACGAAGAAAATGATATGGACATGGCAGCAGAAGATGAACCGAAAACAAAATAGCGAACCATGCAATACGAGGATATTTGGCAGATACAGGACGAGATAACATCAGCGGTCAACTCCCTTGGCTATTCCCTTTGGGACTTGCACTATGACCGAGCTTCCTTCTCCTTCCACTTGGAGTTGACCACGCATCTGCCTGACGATGCTCTCTCGTCCTTCTGCTCTCAGATGCCACTGCCAGCAGACTATGAGGGCGAAGGCACCTATGGCTCCGTGTTTACGCTATACCCATAAATTCAACGAATATGAAGATAAAGAATATTGACCATTTCGTGATAACAACCCAAGACTTCCAAGCGTGTATCAACTTCTATGTCGGGATATTGGGCATGGAACATCGTGAAAGCAATGGTCATCACAACCTTTACTTCCCCGGTGGCAAGATTTCCATCCATACAAGGAAGGGTGAGTTCCAGCCAGCCGCCCTCAACCCATCATACGGTTCACAGGACTTCTGCCTAATTATAGATGATGACTTAGAGAACGTCCAACAAGAATTAGCAGCCAAAGGAATCACGCCTTTGACGGATATTGTTGAGCGTCATGGTGCCCACGGAGTCATGCACAGCCTGTATGTCAGAGATCCCGATGGTAATCTTTTGGAACTAAGCAATTATGACTAAGTTTGCCCAGCAGTTTATATATCATTCATTACTTTGTTAGCAAATCCATATCTACCTTAAACTCATTATTATTCTGGATGAGCCAAGACAAGTATTGTGGATCGTTCTCATATATGTATTTGATGGACTTACTTTTGTATTTTCCAAATGTGAGTTCATCCTCCGGCTTCCATACTTTTATGTCTAATTGATGTTCGGCAATAACTTCATCTATATCACAGAAGAAATGCTCTGAATTGTCTATTGCCCATTTTATCCATCCAAAGTCAGAATGAATGATTTCCTTGAGCGTCTTACCCTTATGCTTGCCAAACTCTAATTCGTCATTTAGTGTATAGACCTTGGTCGGCTCTGCTGTGGCATCCCCAAGAATGTCAACTAAGAACCAAGAACCACATGCAGCATTGGGAATAGGCTGTGGTTCAGTGTCATCCTTCTTACACCAACTATGTTCCGGATCGTTTTCGTAAGCGTCTGCACGCTCTCCATTACGAAAATAGAAACCGTAGGCATTGCCGTACTTGCCACCTTTTCCCCTTGGCTCAACTCTATGTACTTCTACATATTGATTAGCATACCATGGCGAGACGCGACCGTCCGGAAATCTTTGAGCAACAAAAGGCAAAGCTCTACCAATATTATAGTAGAGTGAGATGATACTATTTCTAAACCCCTTGCCATTTATGGCATCAATAAGTTTCTCTTTATCCATCAATATATTCTTCTAATCCAACGTTCAGATGCTTTCATTCCCCATTGCACATGCCATTTTCTTCCTGTGGTCTTATCCAACAAGATGAACTGGTACATGTTCTTAGTTGGGTACAACTCAAAACTATTAGAACCATATCCATAGCCAGAAGTCAAGTCTTCGCCATTGATAGTGACAGAGCCCTCATTACTTGACTCTAATGACCATTGAACTTGCTCTATCATTCCTGTCTTTGTGTCAAGCTGAAGGAGAGTATAGATATTGTCGGTCGGATACATCTTATACCTGTTTTTCAGAGAATTATCCAACTCTATTTGTTCCAGCCACATATTAGTAGCTTGAATCAATGAATCAACTCTCGAAAGGATAGAATCTGAGCGTTGAGTAGAACGTGCAGATTTTGTTACGGCAGTCTTTGCTCCCGCCGATTTGCTGGCTTGTCCATACGAGTAACATGAAAAGACAAGTGCAAAAAGCAACAATAATGTGGTCTTCTTCATAGTCTTCTATTTATTTGATATTAGTTTGGGTGATTCTATATTAAATTGCTCTGTACAGATATTATTTTCAAAGCCCAATCTTTTGTACTGGCCATACGATTTCTGTTAATGGTTATGTGAATAATATAAGTTTTCAGATACGTTTGCAAAAGTAGGAAATTCTATTCAGACATCCAAACTTCTAAATGATAAATATTCTTCATCTCCGTAATAGCAAGAGGAGCCTTTCCAATTGTAGCACAGACATCAAGACCTTCTTTGCTCGAAAGAAGAGCTCAAAAAGATGGACAAACATGGATAAAAGAAAAAATTGCAGGAATCAGAGAACACCAGTACCTTTGTAACCGTAAATAAATATTACTGATATGAAGGAAACTGTTTCTACGATACTTCTTTTAGCACCTCGATGTAGGCAAGACGTTCCGCTTGTGTGTATGTAGTTGCGCATAAGCTTGTGAAAAGCAAAATTATATTTTGCTCATAAAAACAGGACTGTTACAAATATTTTTATTAAATTTGCAACAAAGACCTATCTTACAAACAGAGCTTAAACCTACTTAGTAGTGCAACTATCTATTAATAAGCGAGTATCAGCTCTGTAGATAAAGGAAGGCTGTAAAACATATCTTGAAACGTACAACTTAAAATGGCCACTCAAAATAATGGGTGAAGCCAAAACTCAAAAAATATGGAAACAGCGCATGAGCAAAATAATGGTTCACAGTTAGTAGTACTCGAAGAGAACCAATTGGTGTGCCAGCTTACCAACCGAGTGGTCAAAGCCACTGATAAGGAGCTGACTCTTCAGTCGATGATAGCCATGATGGCCGATGAGTATGAGTTCGCACCAGAGGACATGGAGCGCGACTTCAGAATGGAGTATGAAGACCCGGACACTGGCAAGATGAAGAAACAAAAAGTGGATTTAGCCATTTTCGAGTCGGGGAAGCCTCATATTTCTGACAATGTCATCCGCGTTATAGTTGTGGCTAGAGATGCCAAGGTCAAGGACACCGATGCCAAAAACGGTGTCAAAGCTTTGTTGGAGAATCTGCTCAGCTACAGCAACTGCGACTTCGGGTTATGGACTAACGGTGAAGACTTGCGTTACCTCCATGCATTTGAGAATAATTCTTTACAGCCTGACACAGAAGAGTTGACCGACTTTCCTGCTGCCGACCAGACACTAGAAGACATGGTGAAGGAAGGCGACCGTGCCATCCCCCGTACTCCGGCCAACGAATCATTGGTCAAGACCTTCAAGCGCTGTCATGATTATATCTATGGCAATGAGGGCCACAAGAAAGATGCTTTTTGGGAACTGCTGAACCTTATATTCTGCAAGCTCTACGATGAGAAGCGCATACAGGAGGATGCACGCAAGGGTGAAAGCTATCACCGGCGTTTCTGGGTGGGCGTGAAGGAGCGCAACACTCCCGAGGGTCAGCATGCTGTGGCCGAGCGCATCAAGGGCGTATTTGAGGAGTTGAAGACAAGCCAGATCTTCAAAGACGTCTTTGATGGTAATGAGATGATCAATCTCTCTGACCGTGGTATTGCAGCCGTGGCCTCGGAGCTGGCTAAGTATTCTTTCACCGATGCAACGGTAGACGTGAAGGGTACGGCCTATGAGACTATTGTCGGTACCACATTAAAGCGTGAGGCAGGACAATTCTTCACACCGAGAAACGTCATCCGCTGTATGGTGGATATGCTCGACCCCGGAGAGGACGACCGTGTGGCAGACATCGCCTGCGGTACAGGTGGATTCATTGTCAGTGTTCTCGACCATGTACGTCATAAGATAGCCCGTCGCCTTTTCCCTGATGCTGACGAACTGCATCTGAAAGTCAAGTTAAATGACATCAATGTCATTGACGCTACAAGAGAATATGCCGAGACTAAACTCTTTGGTTTCGACTTCGACCCTGATTTGAAAAAGGCAGCTCGTATGAATATGGTGATGGCTGGCGATGGTCATACCAACATATTCAATATCAACTCTTTGGAATATCCCAAGGGCGCACTTCCCGATGTCTCCAAAGTGGCGGAAGCCGTCAATGAAAGCATCGCCAAGAGTAAGGACAAGGACTTCCCATTCGGCACCTCTGCTGATAATGCGCAGGGCAAGTTCGACATGATATTCACCAACCCGCCCTTTGGCTCTAAAGTGGAAGTTGACCCTGCCATTGCCGCCAAATACGAACTTCAAAGCAACGCCCCGGAAGTGCTGTTCATTGAGTGTGCTTACAACTTCTTGAAGCCCGGTGGCAAACTTGCCATCGTACTCCCCGATGGTATTCTTGGCAATCCGAACACAGAGAGCGTGCGTCTCTGGATATTACGGCATTTCAAGCTTTTGGCTTCAGTTGACCTGCCAGTAGAGACTTTCCTTCCACAGGTAGGTGTTCAAGCCTCTTTACTTTTCCTTCAGAAGAAAACGGCTGATGAGCAGCTCGTCGATATTGAGAATGAGGATTATGACGTGTTTATGGCCATTGTGGAGAAAGTAGGAAAAGACCGTCGTGGTACACCTATCTACGTGAAGGATGACGATGGTGCTGAAGTTTTCTACAAGGAGGCCAAGCGTTGGATTTCAATAGCCCCTAACGGCCGCGAAATGCCCCACTCACGTTTTGAGCGGGTACGCCATTTGGATGATGATCTGCCTAAAGTAGCAAAGGCTTACGAGAAATTTAAGGAGGAGAGAGCATGAAAGCAAGATGTGTAAGGCTTAAAGATGTGTTTTCCTCTATGCGATTCGATGGAGGTTACCACAATGCGGATGTTAATGTTTATGATAAAGTGATTCGTAAACATTCTCAACATACGTTGGATTACTATTGCTCTGATATTTTCACTTCTGGGAGAACGAAGCGAGTTTATACAGAACCTGAATATGGTTATCCTTTTCTCAGTAATGCAGATGTTGTTTCAGCCAATCCTTTTCAGTCCTGCAAATACAGTTCAAAGAAATATGGATTTGATCCAAATGCGGTGCTTAAAGAAGGCATGATTCTTACCGGTAGAGTAGGTGCTATAGGGCAGACTGCTTTTGTGCCAGCTTTTATTGAAAAAGCCAAGGCCATGGGGTCTGATAATATTATTCGCATTGTAGTTAAACCATCGTACAAGAATGGATTTATATATGCCTATCTTGCATCTAAGATGGGAAATCTTGCTTTTTGGAAGTTAGCTACAGGCGGGGTTCAACCATTTATAACCGATGTTATGGTTGGTAAGCTTCCTATTCCATTTTTTCCCGAGTCATTTCAAGCCGAGGTTGACGACTTGGTTCAAGAATCGGCAAGGCTGAGGGAAGAAGCTAATGACAAACTGGAAGAAGCAATCCATTTATTTGAGGATTCAATTTCCTCCAAAGAGATTTTTCTTGGAACTCAATCAGCAACTATCTCTTCAAAACAAATATCCTCGAGGTTTAATCGTTTTGATAGTCAATATCAAATAGGAAAAATGTTATTAACAGAATCAATGAAAGGGCAAAATACCATTAAAATTGGGGATGTTAAAAAAATGATATTCATAGGTAATAGGGGCAAGCGCCATTATGTAGAAAAGAATGGTATTCCTTTTTTGTCATCCTCTGATATGATTTTATCCAATCCTTCTAGATTTTGTAAAATGATAAGCAAGAATACACCAGGTTTGAAGGGCCTCTTAGTAAACGAAGGTGATATATTGATTTCTCGGTCTGGTACTGTTGGAAATACCATTATGGTAAACCAAGCCTTATCAGGTTTTGCTGTTTCTGAACATGCAATGAGATTGGTGGTTGATGATCAAAAAATTGAACCTGAATATGTATATACATATTTAAAGACTGAGCAGGGTCAAAACGCTTTGCAAATATTACCCTACGGCTCTGTCATAGTAACGTTAGGTGAGGATTACCTTGCTGATGTTGATTTACCCGTAATAAAAGATGTTGCAAAAAGAAAAATTGTAGATTTAGTGAAGGTCTACAATAACGACTTAGCAATTTCTATTGAGAAAGAGAACAAGGCCATCAAAAAAATTGAGGACGAGATTGAGAAGTGGAACAAAGCCAATTGAAAATCAAGCAACGGCGTTATCGCTTTGTGAAACGGACGGTTTGATGAGGCGAAACCATAGCTTTCAAGAGGTCAAAAGGATGCTTTGACGGTGCAAGAAGGGTGTGATGAATGTTGTAAGCTTATAGCAAAAGAATTGGCACTACGCAGCGAAACATCTTTTCCTAAGCAGAAAAAAACAATGAAGTAGGCAGAAAAATAAAAGAAGAAAAATATGTTTGATGAAGATATAAAACGATATGACAAGACGGTTGCCGAATATCAGAAGCTGATAGTCGAGCCGATGGGCAAGGAGCAATACCATGATCGCAACGAGGTATTGTTTTCCTGCCATAGTTGCGGTATTGAGGGCAGTTCATTCACTGTTGACGATACCCGCGACCTCTTTGAGCAAGGCCTTGGCTACTATCCCGTTGGCAAGACGCTGCTCGAGTGTCAGGAAATGGCCGACCACTTTGCCGCCTACGAATGGATGCATAAGCACCTTGACCATCCTTTTGATGTCGGACTGCTGAAAGAAGTGAACCGCCTTGTAACTCTTCACACGCTGCCCTACAAAGTTCCCGACGCTGTTCCCGGCGAGTTTACTACCGTTGATATGGCTGCCGGCGACACCGTGTTTGGCGACCATGAGCATCTCATAGCACGAGTGCCTAAACTCATGGAGTCAACGGCAATAGCAATAGAAGAACGCAAGGCTCACCCGATGATCCTTGCTGCGCGCTTTCATGGGTTCTACGAGTATTTTCATCCTTTCCGCGACGGAAACGGTCGCACAGGCCGTCTTCTCTCAAACTTCATACTTCTCCATTTCGATTTGCCCGAACTAATCATTCGCAAAGAGGACAGACAAAAATATATTGGAGCATTGCGGCAGATAAGGACTGAGAACACCGACGAGTACTTGATTTCTTTCTTCTTCGCCAAGGCTATTGAACAAATGGAGAGCGATATTGCCCAAAAGAAGAAGGCCAACCGCCCAATGTTGTTTTTCTAAAGAGGAAAACCTAAAATGTCGAAGACACATCGTTTTTAAACGTGCAGACAAAATAATGAAGTTAAAGCGTTTGTTAGACAACTAAAGACTATAAATATGGCACAACTATCAAGGCCCTTGCACGACGAGGGACCAGTAAATAGCGGTGAGAAGAGGTTGCAAAACTACCTCGTCAACAACCTGCCTGACAACTACTATGTGGTGCCGAACCTTAATTTGGCAAGCACCAGCCGCCATGTTACCAAATACTGGGAATATGACGTGATTGTGGTGGCTCCCCATGCAGTGTACCACATAGAGAACAAAGATTGGGGCGGAAATCTTGAAGGAGATGACTATGCCTGGTTCCGTAGTGGGCAGGAACTGGCCAATCCTCACAAGACCGCAAACCTGAAGAGCAGGGTACTCGCATCAAAGATAAAGAGCGCGCATCCCGACTGGAACTTTGGGCAGATTATCACGCTTGTTACGTTGAGCAACCCAACGCAGACGAAGTTCGGACTAGACCCCAATAGCGAGACCTACAAGCAAACATTCACGTTGAATGAGAAGCTGATTGAGTTTATCACCGACTTCGATGGAATTGGCCGCAAGGAAGACTATATCACCAAAGTCCAGAAGCCACTCGTGGATTTCCTGACAGGGCAGTCAACATCTCGCAATTATGCCAAGACGGAAATCTTCAACTACAAGATTGTCGAGACACTACAGCAGACAGACGAGTTCACGGAGTATCTTTGTGTGCCCAAGCTCATCAACACTGCCCAATACAAGATACGCGAATATCCTCTTGACGTAGAGGGCAAAAGCAAAGAAGAACTGGAGAAATTCAGCCTACAGCTCCATAATGCATATATAGCGCAGGAGAAGATTGGCTCATCGCCGTTCGTCGTCAAGACGGAATATCGCACCAATGAGGAGAATACATATTATTATGAGATAAGCCGTTATCAGGACGAAAGTTCGTTAAAGGCTAAGCTCCGCATCAAGACCTTCAAACAACTGGACAAGGTAAACATTATCCTTGATGTAGCACATGGTCTTGCCACAGCCCATAAGGATAATGTCTTCCATCGGAACGTATGTCCGGAGAATATCTATGTCTACGATGGCGGTCATGCTGCCATCGCCAACTTCGGTATGGCATGGTTCGTAGAGCATATAGACAAAAGCTTTACTGTAGCCAATTTCAGCGGTGACTCGCCCTATACGGCTCCAGAGTTGATTGGAAAAGATAGCGATGCCTTTGCCTCTACCGACTTATACAGTCTTGGAGTCGTCTTCTATGAGCTGATGACGGGAAAATTGCCGTTTAAGGATGTCATAGCTTTTATCGCCCAAGGAGGTGTGCTGACAGAAGACCAGTTGCCCAGCCATGTCTGCAAAGACCTTCCCCAGTGGATGGATGAAGTGGCGAAGCATAGCATTGTGGAAGAGCCTGACGAAAGATGGACTGACGAGAAGTTCATCGATTTCATAACGAAGTCAATCGAAAGTGGGCAGAAGACACCTTCGCCAACCATAACTTCCACAAAAGACAAGGTGTACTTTCTAAAGGACATGAAGCCCGGCTTGAAGATTTCCCCCTCACTCACCTTGCATGAGATGCTTGGTAAGGGCGGTTTCGGAAGAGTGTTCAAAGCTCACCATGACTTGCAGAACAAAGATTTTGCGGTAAAGATATTCGAGCGTGACTCGTCCGTTGACAATGCCAAAAATGAGTTCGAGGCGTTGAAGAAGCTTGACCATCCAAACATCGTCAAGTTCGTCTGGAACGACCGCACCAACCAGGGACTGTTCTATACCTGTATGGAACTGCTTGAAGGCGAGAATCTGCAGAACTATGTAGAAGGAGACCTGCGCTTGCCGGTGGACGAAATCTATAATATGGCAGTTCAGATACTCTCCGCATTGGTGTATATGCAGGGTAAAGTACCGCCCGTATTTCATCGGGATATAAAACCTAGCAACATCATGTGGGATAGGAAAAACACATTCAAGCTGATAGACTTCAATATCTCCACGACAACCGACGACAAATCGTTCGGCGGAACCTTGCCGTATATGGCCCCTGACCTTATCAAGTCGAGCCATGAGATAGACTGGGATTGCAGCGCAGACACCTTTGCGCTCGGCATTACCATCTATCAGCTGTTTGCCCATGCTTATCCGTGGAGCGGTGGTGATCTGCGCCCGAAGTTGACGCAAGAGCCAACAAACATACGCAAGTATAACGAAAAATTGTCGGAAAGAATGGCCGACTTCGTTATGAAGAGCATCATTACCGATAAGACCAAGCGCTTTACATCGGCAAAGGAGATGCTTGCTGCTTTGGAGGAAGTCGGTAAGGACGGTATCCTTAGGAACACCAACAAGGTAATGACCTTCAATAATAAGGAAGTTGAAACCGACTATGTTGATTATCTTAATTCCCTCTACAGTCAAAGTCATCATGGCAACAGCGGCACACGTGCAGGTAGCCGCCAAAATACTTATGATGACCTTACCTATAGCGAAACCAAACTTGACAAGGAGCTCATTGCAGACATCAAGGCTTTGAAATACCGGCTCATCATCATAACAGGTAATGCAGGAGATGGTAAGACAGCCTTCATTCACCGCATAGAGGACATCGGCGTAAACAAGGAGGCTATCGGTACCAACAATGGCTCAACATTTGAAATTGATGGATTGAAATTTACCTCCAACTACGATGGTTCCCAAGATGAGGAAGAAAAGGCCAACGATATGGTTCTATCAGACTTCTTCCGCCCATTCAATGACAAGGTTGACTTCAGGGATGTTCCTGTAGGACGAGTCATTGCCATTAACGAAGGACGTTTAGTTGACTTCCTTTCCACCCATGAGAAACTGCGTGCCCTGCAAGACAACATAGAGGATTACTTCTACAAGGAGGGACACACCGATCTGATTCCAGGCCTGATGGTCATCAACCTTAACCTCCGTTCTGTCACTGCTCGTGATGATGTCAATAAGACTCCAAGTCTGCTTGCCCAGCAAGTCAAGAAGTTGACGCGTCCCGACTTGTGGACGAAGTGTGCAGGCTGCCCCGTTGCCGACCGTTGCTACATTAAATATAATGTAGATACATTCCAAGACAGCAGTGTTGGCGACGAGGTCATCTTGAGACTTGAATGGATAGTAAGGCTTATAGTCTATAAACGTGAGTTGCACATTACGATGCGCGACTTGCGCTCGATGATAGCGTGGATGCTTACTCGCGACTACTCGTGCGACGAGGTGAAACAACTGATAGAGTATGTCAAGACAGAAGACCTGCCGGAGTATTATTGGCAGTATTATTACTTCAATGTAACAGCTCCAGCAATTGGCATTGAACACAAAGCCTTCCCGCTGCCGCCATTGTCTTCTTCAGACAGGCTTGTAAAGTTGCTTCGCGAAACGGATATAGCAGAAGTCGCACTGCCAGCTTTTGACCGTGACTTGTACTATAAGGACAAGGAGACAGAGAAGTACCTTACATTTAGTGACCGCAAGCGTTCGCTATTGGCAGAGTTTAACAATGCCAAAGCCATTCTTCCTTCGTATGAGGAGAAAGACCCTGTGGTAAGACAGGTTCAGTCCCTGAGGGAGAAGACGTTCATACGCCATCAATATTTCGAGGGTGCATACGTTGACGGCTTTGATTTCCATCGCCGCCTACCTTATCGTCATGCAACTGACTTCTATAAGCAGCTGAATAACGAGAGTGCCAAGGATTTAGCTGAGACAAAGCAAACCATTGCAAAAGCCATATCAGCCAGCGAGGGTTGTGAAAATGCGAACATGACCAACGATTATCTGCTGCTTGCGAGCAGCAATGCCAAAGACCCAATATCCAAAAGCTACAGACGTTTCCCCTTGGATGAGTTTGAGTTGTTTGTGAACAAGACAGAGCATTTGACACGATATATCGAGTATGAAAGCGACAGCCTGACTTTCCGTCACAAAAAAGACCAGTTCATTCAACTGACAGTAGGCCTTGACCTTTTCGAGATGTTGCAATACATCGATGAAGGATTCAGTCCGTCGGTCAATGACCTTCGTGGAAAGTTCATAGAACTGCAGATATTCAAGAATCTGTTGGAAGCAAAGACATACTCGGAGATTCTCGTCACCAAGGACAACCGGCGCTTTGCCGTTGTCAAGCTTGACGACCAGAAACGTATTGTCGTAGAACCATTAACGATAGGAAAGAAGGTAGAAGCATGAGCCAAATACTGAAATTAAAAAGAGGATCGGTCGCTGGCGGATTCATGAACAAGGATATACTCTTTGTCGATGTGAAGAGTGTACGCCTTGACCGTGTCCTGACCAACCTGTTTCTGAAGATGTATGCCAACGGAGCACCGTTAAGTCCACTTGGACGAAAAGGAAAAGGTGATTACGATATTGAGAGTATTGAAGAAATATTATGCAAGCTTGAAGAAGAAGGAAAATTCAAGGGGGTTACAGATAATTCGGGTGCGGTAGAAGACTGGTTAAGAAGCTCCTTGCTCGAACTGGTCAATCGCGGCAATGTCGTGAAAGAGCACGTTGCAACGCTAAAGCCTCTTCACCTGCTGAGTTGGCGGTTACAGAACACCAAGTATTGTCGTGACTACCGTGCCTCTGACCAACTCTATCTGATGCTGCATAGCAACCCTTCTGTTATGGCTGGCCTCGTCAGCTATCTTAGCAAAGGATGGGACAAGCATTCTGGCAACATCGTAAGCTCGGAGAACCTTGATGTAGATACTACTGGCATTCTCTATCTTACCCAGCAGAGGAAGGAGAAGACTGGCACAAGAAAGGAGATAGAATCTACTCCAGAGCCTTTTCTTAAAGAACAAGCAGCATTGTTCTGTGATGACATTCGTCGGTTACTTCTATATAAAGATGTTCTTCCTCGGACTGTCTTCATAGATTATCTCCGCATTCTGTGTGGTTTCCATCTGTGTCTTTACACATTGAAGCTTGTTTACCTCCTTCCCAAGATGGTCGCTGCTGGGACAAGAGACATTACCGACGACTGGTCGATGGTTGTTGATGTTACAGACAACCTTGACAGTCCCGTTGCTCCATACGCGTGCAGCGATATGGAAAGAACGGAAAATGGATATGGCCGATACATACGGGCCACCTATATGATTGACTATATTCAAAAGCGCAAGGGATGTAATGTTGACGAAGCATTGCGTATATTAGCGAATGACAATAATCATTCGGATGGCTATTATGAGTCAGACTTGAATAATATACGTGACGGACTTCCCAAATCAAGTGAGACGGAGTTCGACCAAGAAGATTTGAAAGAAATGCTGGAGTTGTTCCCAGAAGATGATTACTTCGACAAGCTGATACACATACTTGAAAAATCAAACTTGGGTGCAAGCCAACTACGCTTTACAAGAGACTTTGTAGATTCTGTCTCGATGAAGAACACCTCTTCCAAGCTACTTGCCGACAGCCGTTCACGCCGTCATCCACGCCGTGGTGCATTGGGTTCTAAGTTGTTGGAGACATTGGTACAACTACTTGTCATTCAAGACAAGCCAAATGGTGGCTTTGAGACGAGATCATTGTCAATTGATGAACTTGTGGAAGAGATTCGCAACCGATACGGTCTCATTATCAACGGGCTTGCAGAAGACCGATTTGCTGAGACTGGAGTTGAAGCCAATGAAGCCTTCCGAATAAACATGGAGGCCTTCAAGGACAAGCTCCGCCAAATAGGTTTCTATACGGATATGAGCGATGCCTATATCTTACAGAAGATTCGTCCACGTTATAAATTGGAAAGCTAATGAATGCGCAAATAAACACAATATATTACGATCGCTTCTTACAGCATATCGTAGAAAGCTATACCCCCTTGCTTAAATCTGCAAAGGACGGTCACTGCATGAAGATAACGGGGCTGGCCATGAAAGAGTTGACAAGACTCCTTCCGATGCTTCGTCCCATCAACCCAAATATCTCTGTATATATTCTTTCAGAGACTGAGAATGGCGACGAGTACATCCATGCATCTAAGCTCATAGAGCTGCGCAATGACCCAGAAAAGTCAGTGCTCATTCTCGTTCCATCGAATAGCCGCACATCTGCAGAAGATTCATACGGAGACGCAACATTCCAGAACCTTTCTGTAGCTGAACTGCAAGACTCTTTCTTAGACTCCTTGATCAACGACATTCCACAGGATAAGTTGCATTGGTGGACCCAAATATGGGAGTTGCTGAAAGAAATAACAGTTACAAAGGCTGCATTAACGAATTATATCCTTTACCTTGAACTTCACGACTACAGTGATGAAGCATGGGGTAACGGTCTTTATCTGTTTGGGCTCGTGCCTGACAGAGAACTTATTAAGGATGCTTCCTCTATAAGGCGCCGGTTCATGATCAACTTGGAGAAAGTATCATCAGCCTTGGGCGATTTTTCTGTGACGGCTTCAGACAGAATTATGGAGCTACCATTAAAGAAAAATACCAAGCAACGGGAGCTGATGGCTTATCTTACTGGTGAAGGTGACTTTGATGACAGTCTTTCGCTTTTTGAGGACATAGAAGAAAACCATCCGGAGTTCAACTATGCTGCATTACCATTAAATATAGATGACAAAGGAGACATATTTATCAGAGTTGACATACAACCGGGCAAAGACCAAAAGAAAGAACTCGTAAAGTCTGATGATGGCTCCTACGTTATCAACATTGTGCAAGACAAGAAAGGAAAAATTTCCTTTAAGGTCACAACAGACCCTTCTCCCAAGGATGATCCTGATATCGTAGCCTTTGAGATAGCCATCATTCGCGTGGAGGATTTCTCTGAGTGGGGCGTCTTGAAGAAGACCAAGGTTGGCAAAAACAAGAACGGCAGCAGACGTATGTCTGTAAGTCTGCCGTTCGGAATGCTTGAAGATGGCGAATACATGCTTCGCGTCAGGGCTGTTGACGAGAATGATATTGTGCTTCCAACAAAGAAAGTATTCAGAGAGGAAAGAGTCCAGGCCTCGTGGGAAGATGCGTTGGAGGAAAATCCTAACCTCAACATCGACCAATACCGCACGGATAACCATGTGGCCTATAGCAATGAGTCTGAGGTGTTCTCTGTTATCACTTCAGAAGATCCAGTTGATGCCAGTAGCACAGTGGACAAACGTGCCAAAGTTGATAGCATTACTCAAGCGCTTATCAACTATCGCATTTCCCATCTTATCAAGAAAGAAGCACTGGAGATACCCGACGACAACATAGACAGAAATGCATGGAAAAAAGGCAATCTGAACAATACGTATCAGTTTGACTTCGGCACATCGTATGCCTATCAAATTCAGTTGCCGAAGAAGCTCATACAACTTGAGCGTTGCTTCCTTGACCACGAAGACCAGTTCGGATTTGTCGAAGCTCAACTCAGTGCCAATCCAACGGATATCAAGCTTCTTGACCCGACAGACACCGCTATTCAAACGCCCAAGTTCGTCAGTGCCAAGAAAGTGGACATTCCTGGTGATTTGGTCACTCTTAGACATGATTTGTTCGTGCTCATCAAAGAGTCAGCAACTGACGAGGGTAAGAATGCTGGTCTTACCTGCACCTTCGATTTTGCTAAGAATATTGCAATCGTCAAGAACTACTTACTGTCTTATACAAGTTGGCTAAATGCTTTGGCAGACCAAGACCTTGATGAAGAATCCTTAGCAGAGGTTCAGAACTTGGACACAGTTCTACTCAAAGTGGAAATGCCAGATGCTACGGGCAAGTTTACAAATGTCAAGCTAATCACCCCACTGCATCCGCTCCGCCTTGCTTGGATTGTCAATCTTTATGAGCTATACCAGGATTGGGAAGAACGTACCCAAGAGGACTTCAAGCGATACAAGTCGGCATGGTATAGAAAACTCGACAAGCTATTCCAAGGAGAATTACCTCTTGACGTTGCTCCGCTTGTGCTTACAGACAAGTCGCTGGAGCAGGCATATCTATACATAGGTGAACTTACCTACGGTTGGGGTGCGTACTCACAGCCTCTATTTACAGAAGAGAATACATTTGCCGGCAGCTACCGTCAGTTAAAGTCGTATGTGTCAACACTACTGAACATCACACAGGACAAGCGAATAGATAGCGATGTCAGTGCAGCACTGGTGACAAGACATCTTGTGAATTACGTCCTGTCCCATCCTTATACCAACAAACTCGTCATCAACCTTTTCAATGCAGGGGATGCTTCAGTGTTTGCCAAAGCTCTGGTGGCTCTTGAAAAAATAGGATTGGGGGGTGAGTTGTCCTACGAGATTAGACTATTCTCTGACGAGAATGTCCTTATGTCTGGGGAAGCATTCCGTGATTTGCTTGATCCTGAATCTCAGATTGCAGAAGAAGCAGAGGTGTTCTCACAGGCATCAGCAAACAGACTATTCCCCAAGCTTCGTTTCTCTCTGAATAAGATAGAAGAGTTCATCAATAATCACGACAAATATCAAGCGCATTTGTCGTTCTTAGTCAATCCGTTTGCAGTACATACGGAACTGGTACGTCCTGATGAACTTAGTCGGTCTTTCTACTTGAATGGAACTATTTGCCGTGACGTTATAGATTCTCACAGAGAAGGTAAGTCTTGGATATGGAATCGTTATGTGTCAAACAAAGTCATTCCAAATCCGGTGAATGAATTCTCCAATACCGAGGTTAATATTTTCGGTAAGTTGCAAGATGCAACAAGCAAGTTGCTCTCCACGACGCAAAAAGAGTCGATACCAACCACGACGCTACGCCTTCAAGAAAAAGACACCATGATGATTGGCTTTGTCCACGACTGTAGCGACTGGGTGATAACGTTCGACAAGAACATGGGACCGGAGTTCTATGACTTGCCTTGTACAGAGAAGAACGATGTACCTTATCTTTTGGACTATGTTCCCGGTGAGGAGACAACAGGTATCTCATCTTATCTGACCGCAAGGCCAACCAGCGAAATAGCAGCTTTCGTAGTGCCATTGTTCAAAGACTATGGCATAGACCTGACACAATATGACAACTTCAAGGAAATTCTTGAGGACATACGTTCTGTGAGCAGTTCTATCATCATGCAGGTGAATGCCACGAAATCCAAGGCCTTTGAGGTGATAGGGACAACACTTTGCAAACGGTTCCTTGACAAGAAACATATCACTAAAGAGTCTTTCCTTATTCCTATCGACTTGCATAAGGAGTTGTTTGAGGATTTGGATTCGCAGTCCAAGGAACGCGCCGACAATCTCGTGGTGAAGATGAATCCTGATAAAAAGGAGATAGTCTTTACTGTAGTAGAAATCAAATGCCGCAATGCGGTCTATCAAAAAGACGAATTACATGCCAAGATAGTTGAGCAGATTCAGAATACGATACTGGCGTTAAAGAGTCATTTTGAAATTGCCACAGACGGCCATGACCGTCTTGACAGGGAACTGAAAACCCTCGAACTGCGTACGCTGTTAGAGTTCTACATACGCCGTTCGTTGCGCTATGGTCAACTGGATCCTAACGTAGCACAAAATTATCTCGAATTCTTGAGTAAGCTGGATGATGGCTATACCTTACGGTTTAAGCAACTTGGCGTTATCTTCGACTTCCAACAGGCTGAGAGACAGAAGAAAGATTTTTACGGTGAAGCCGTGGTATATACTATGGGTAACCCCGTAATAACTGAAATTCTTGACAAGAAGAGCTCGCTTGACACTGCCGATCTTGAAGATAAAGACAAGGAGTTTGTAGACTTTTTCGAGCCAACAGATGTAGTGACAAACGGGGATAGTATTGAGCTTAAAAAGCCTCAGGACGAAGTGCCGATACATGTAGACACTGTGGCAGACGGTTTATCTCCCCAACCAATACAGACGATAGAGAGTCAGCCTTCCGTCAAGTTCGATGAGCATGAGGATAACGAGAAGCCTGTTGAGTCAGAGACAACCTCCAAGCCAGTCGCACCTGTGCCTACGCCGGAACAGGAAAAGTCAACGACTCAACCAGAGCAGCAGACTACCGTAGAGCCTCCATTCCGAGTAGAGTCCAAACAACCCGTAGCTGCAGACCCGAACTATGTCAAGCCATCATACGACCTGATGATAGGCGCAGGGCAAGAGACCCCACAATATGGCATCTTAGGTAAAATGGTGAGCAATGGACGCAAGGTCGCTCTAGACTTAGATGGTTGTAACACTATTAGCCTTTTTGGTGTTCAAGGTGCTGGCAAGAGTTATACCATCGGTTCTGTAGTGGAAATGACGCTCAAGCAGTTCTCTAACATCAATGTTCTGCCATCACCATTGGCTGGTGTTATCTTCCACTATAGTGACAGTATGGATTATGCACCGGAATTTACTTCAATGGTTTATCCAAATGACGAAGCCGGACAGCTGGCAAAGCTCAAAGCAGAATACGGAGCAGAGCCAGGAAGCATAAAGGATGTGGTGCTGTTGGCTCCAGAAAGCCAGGTAGAAACTCGTAAGGCTGAATACCCGGACCTGGAGATTCACCGCATTGGTTTCGACTCTTCAGAGCTCGGTGTAAAGGAATGGATGTTCCTGCTCGGCGCAATGGGCAACGACTCCACGTATATCAAGGAGTTGAAACAAATTATGAAGGGCTGTAGAAATAATATGTCACTAGAAAACATCCGAAAGGGTGTTGAGGACAGCCCATACATGTCAACATCTCAAAGGACATTGGCAACGCAAAAACTCGATTTTGCCTCTGAATACATCACAGATGGCGTAAAACTCCAGCAGCTCATGAAACCTGGACGGTTAATAATCGTGGACTTACGTGATGAGTTCATTGAGAAGGACGAAGCATTGGGCTTGTTCGTAGTTATGCTGAACATATTCTCTAATGCAAAGGCTGTAAACGGACAGAAGTTCAACAAGTTCATTGTCTTTGACGAGGCACACAAGTACATGAACAATAAGGACCTTGTGGATTCCATTACGACTGCTATTAGAGAAATGCGACATAAGGGCGTGTCAATCATGATTGCCAGCCAAGATCCGATGAGCTTGCCTACTGAAATCATAGAATTGAGTTCTATTGTCGTCTTGCATAGGTTCAGCTCGCCAGCCTGGGTCAAGCATGTGCAGAAAGCCATTACACCGCTGCAAACATTGACTGCTACAGAGATGGCCCAACTCGGCTCCGGCGAGGCACTTGTCTGGGCAAGCAAAGCTACGGACAAAACCGTAACGATGCGTCCTATAAAGATAAGTATTCGTCCACGTGCAACCAAACATGGTGGTGATACTATTTCAGCCGTTAACAAATAACTGAATGGAAGTATACCAATATACAAACAAAGGCCAAAGAAAGGAGAACCAAGACTATACAGTCTATAAGGTTCTCCCCTCTGGTGACAGCGTATTTATCGTTGCCGATGGCATGGGAGGTTATTCTTACGGAGATGTAGCCTCTCATGTTGTTGGTGATTCGATTGCTTCCTTTGTTGAAGCAAATATTGATAAATATGAACCTCAAGCCTTGTTGGAAAACGCTATCAAGGGGGCTAATGAAGCATTAATGCAGAAGCGTCTGTCCTTGAATGTCCGTAAAATGGGAACTGTAGTATCTGTAGCAATGATAAAAGGTGGTGAACTATATATCACTTGGCTTGGGGACAGCCGTGTTTATCTATTCAAAGGGGATGATATGGTTTTCAAGACCGAAGACCATTCTTTGCTTAATGAGATTAAGACGAAAAGACCATTAAATGCATCTACTATTGAAAGATACGCAGGTGTCGTAACCAAATGTATAATGGGTAATGATGACTTGGGGGAGATACCTGTGAAAGTAATACCCATCAGTAAGGGCGAAACGATCGTACTTTGCACGGATGGTTTCCATAAGGAAATGGATATACAATGGGCCTTGAAATATAATTCTGCTTTAAAAGGAACGCTGGATGCCAAATCCAACAACGCATCAGATAACTATTCATTTATAAAAGTCGCAATTTAATATGATATTAAGTCAAGACATCATCAAGGACATCAAGGAAAAGTCGAATTTAATGTTTGATAAAGCTGCTGATTTTATTGTTCTTACAGATGAAATCAGCAAAGAGACCGGGCGCACTATCGGACTAACCACAATAAAGAGGCTTTTTGGCTATATAGATGATGACCGTAAAACCAGTCAATATACCTTGAACACCCTTGCTTTATATCTTGGTTTTAGCGACTGGAATGAATATTCCAGGTCTAAGAATCTTGATAGCGACTGGAATTTTGATACAGACAAAGTTCTAATAGCAGAGCAGACTATTGGGACTATGATTCATGTTAAGTATCTTGACAGGATCATTACATTCGTAGTAACCGAATATGACAATCAGAAGGTACTACGAGTGGAAAAAGCTGAAAATAGCAGTTTGAAAGTTAACGATATTTTGTTCGTGAATAGTCTTCAAGTAGGCAATATTATAGAAGCCGATAAAGTCATACGTGGTAAAAATATTGGAAATTACCGCACTCATGGTGAAATATCGGAAATGCATGTAGAGTAATATTCAAATTGAATGGACAAAAATGGATGGCTTTAATTGTTTGAAGCAAAAGAATTTTTGTCTAAATTTGCAGTGTTACTTAAACTGACATGCCTATGATAAGCATTGAAGATGTTATAAGAATAACGATAGAAGCACATGAAGGACAGAAGGATTTAGACGGTAAGCCCGAAATCCTCCACCCTTTAGCTGTAGGCCTCGCAGGAACAAACCGCGAAGAAGTCATAACTGGCTTTTTGCACGATGTCGTTGAGGATTCAGCATTGACATTATCAGATCTTCGCAAAAAAGGTGTTGAAGAAAATGTCATTAACGCATTAAGGTTTCTTACTCATGATAAGAGCAAGATAACATATGAAGAATACATTAAGGCAATAGCCTTATCGGGAAACAGTATTGCTATACATGTCAAGTATAATGATTTGCGGAATAATCTACAACGTGGATTAGCAGGTAATCACATGAAACAAGTAAGGAAGCATGAGGCTGCTCTGCGAATTATTGAACCATTGATTAAGAACTAAAAATTATGACTGCAATGATTAAAAGACTATTTTCTGCAATTATACTGGCAACTTTTTCTATAGCCTTAAACGCTCAAGGCTATTGGAAATTGGAGAGTAAGACTGATGACTATACAATGGAAAAGGAATATCTTATCAGTCATTACTCAAGAAGTCTTATAGATGCCATCTATTTCGTAAACGATGAGAATTTGAAAGTTATAAGGGACTATAAAGGACTGACCTACTTTGAAACCTGCTGGAATGCTGCCGTCTATAATGATGGCAAGATAGATGACTATACAGGTACAATCTACTGTAGACTCATTAATTCTGACAGCGACTATGAGGAGTTCAAATTAGATGATATGACTATTTCATACGATGGTTATGCTGGTGATGGGAAAATTGACACTAATGGCTTCTTCAGCTATTTCTACGTTGCCTGTAAACCCGAACAACTCAAAAAAGCAAGCTATATAACGTTCCAGTATTACGATAAGATTTCTGAGCAAACAATTAGTAGAAAAATCAGCCTCGCTGGATTTACTAAAGTATACAATTCGATAAGTCATTAACAAATACAAAGGAATAACAATAATGAATAAAGTTTATATAAGTAGTTTGAAAGAGTTGGGTAAACTGAGAGAGATACTTTCGGAAGTAGGTGTCAAATATGAAATTCTAAGAAACGCCAAGGATATATGGATCCGTGACTTCATGCCTATTCCTCTCCATCGTAAGGCTTTCGATGGGCAACCGCTGTATGCAATCTATCGCTATTGGCCAAACTATCTTGACGATGAGCCTGAAAATAATGATGACGTTTACTATATCACAAACCAACCGGATGCTTGCAGAAATATAAAGATAGACCACAAACATTGTGTAGACCTTGGGCTAACATTTGATGGTGGCAACTATGTAGATTGTGGCGATAAAGCTATTATAACGGATAAAGTTTTCAATGAGAATCCAAACCTCTCGCATGAAGAAGTTATTAGGCGACTAGAAACCACTTTCAGACAGGAAATAGTCAT
>OKRY01001059.1_pt1 | contig 22728 bp, 19 predicted proteins | sample 1601121 | NCBI WGS metagenome assembly OKRY01 (sample SAMEA3541546, study PRJEB24748) | human gut metagenome | biome: human gut; feature: human-associated habitat; material: faeces | place: China | collected 2012
GAGAACGATAACATTCTCATATGGAGCTTTGTTAAAGAGCAGTGTTGAGATAGCACTTTGGCTCCATTGAGCGTTTCATCGGTATCCTGATCGAGCACTTTGCATCATATTAACATCATTCAGATCAGCAGTTGCGGCCTCATAGGCTAAATTGACCGGATGCTTCAAAGGAATATTCCAAATTGGGAATGTCTCAAACTTTGCATAACCGGCCTTGATACCGTTTTTGTTTTCATGGTATAGCTGAGAAAGGCAGGTTGCCATCTTACCGCTTCCCGGTCCCGGTGCAGTAACAATGACAAGCGGTCTGGTTGTTTTAATATAATCGTTTTTGCCATAGCCGTCATCACTTACGATCTTGTCGATATTGTTTGGATATCCATCGATAGTATAGTGGTGATAAACCTGGATACCGATGGATTCTAATTTTTTTTGAAACAGATTTGCGGATGGCTGTCCGGCGTAACGGGTGATAACTACGCTGCTGACATAAAGTCCTTTCTTTTTGTATACATCGATCAGACGTAATACATCCTGATCGTAGGTAATTCCGAGATCATGTCTGATCTTGTTACGCTCAATATCTGATGCATTGATCGAAATGATCATTTCAGCCTGATCGGCAAGTTGTAAAAGCATTTGTAATTTACTGTCCGGTGCAAAGCCCGGAAGTACGCGTGATGCATGATAATCGTCAAATAATTTGCCGCCAAACTCTAAGTACAGCTTATCGCCAAATTGAGAAATGCGCTCTCTAATATGTGCAGACTGCATGGATAAGTATTTATCATTATCAAAGCCAATTTGTTTCATTGAAAATCTCCTTTTTCTTGTAATAACACGAACGTTCCCATCAACATTCGGTAAAAAATAACCCCACAATAAGGATACCATAAACGGATATAAAATGACAGGGGGAAAGGAAAGATTGTGTTTTATTTTTAATAACAGATATGTTATACTTGGCCTAGGAGATAAGAGAAGGGGAATACGTAAAATAAGGCATTCAAAGTATTTTACATATAGTAGTTTTAAACCTATGGTGTAAGACTGATAGGCAAAGGACTATCAGATGATTACGGGCTTAGTTGGTGTATGGATCTTGCCAGAGAACGAGACGATGCGTACGAGAAGTATTCGTGTTTCTTCGATTAATCCAAAGTACAGGTCGCAAAATGGTGCGTTATACAATAAGAAAATGACAACACTTATCTGAATGGTGTGGATTATTCTGATGGGCGAATTTGCGAGTGGACGATGGTTGTATAGATAACAGCATATTGTTTTATGGTAAAAAGAGTGAGGGATTATGAAACAGAGCAGAAAGAAATGGTTGGTGGCAGCTATTTGTATTATTGTTGTTTTGGCATTGGGTACAGGTGGCGTGATCTATTATAAAAAGCAGGAACAGCAAAAGAAGCTTCCGCCAACGGAGTATGTTCAAAAATTGGAGAAGAGAACGCTGGATGAAGAAATTCAACAGCTTTGTGACTGGAAGGCAGATTGGAAAGACAGGAGCAGTGAAGGACTGGGACTAACAACGCAGATCACACTTGGCGATGCATGGAAAGCGTTATTAAGGAAAAGTGGCTTGCAAAAGGTCACGGTACAGTCTGATATTCAGATGGATAAAGACACGGTGACCGGACAGGGGATAGTGTTATTAAATGACCAAAAGGCAGTACATTTTAATGCTTTTCACGATGGAACACAGAAGCGTGCTGTGGGAGAATCCGGAGGGGTTAGTTGCCTGCAGATCCCGGAACTAAAAGAAGATTATCTTATGTTGGAGACGGAATTGACCGAAGCCTTGTTTGTACCGATGGGGACGGAAGTTACGTTCAAAAGTGAGATGCAAAAGTGGCTTGGCATGTTTTGGCAAAAAGGACAGACTGTCACGAAGAGCAGAGAGGATGTGAAGCCGAAAGGGATTACTGATGCATGTACGGAGTATGATATTGTGTATCATACCGGTGAATTTATGACCAACAAGTACAGCATGGTATGGAAGAAAATGAAATTATATGTGGATGAGTCAGATACGATTCGTGGACGTGTAATAGATCTCGTGGTGGATAATGTCGACTATTCGGTTACGATCGTGCGAAACGATACGAAAAAAGAACATCGCCAAGATGTGTCTTTCAAAAAGGCAGATTCTTCCGTGACATATACTTTCAAATTTTCGCTGACAAAGGATGAGAAATATCCAACCTTAAAAATTGATGTGTTGGCGGGTAAAGACCGGCTGTTTTTGGCGGAGCTATCACAAAAAGCGGTAGCAAAAGATCAGAAACAATCGTTGCAAAAAATGCGAACGACAGGAGAAAAAACGATGGAAGCCGCACAAAAGGACAGAGACAAAACCAATGGTAAAGATGGAATGGAGAAGTATTTTTGGTTATATGGTAATAAGAAGAATACAGATGGAATGACATTGACGCATTATCTTTATGGTGTGGACATACCGGCGTTTTTGAACAAAATAAAAGAAAAATGTGGGGTTGATCTGACTCAATTAGCACAAAAATTTGATGATTATTAATTTTGGGTATTACATATTTAGAAATAATATGTTATAATCTCACAGCATTATATGGTTTTTATTGGAAACGCACAATCCTTCGGGATGATAACGAACAACACATGACAATAGTTATCATTTTAGGAGGATTTTTTTATGCCAAAAAACAAATTTCAAGATGTCGTATTCACAGCCATTATGGCAACGGTCATGGTGTATGGGATGGTCGTTTACAATGTAGCGTTAAACATGGGGAAAGTAACCGGAGAGACTTTTCTTGCAGCAGTTCATGAACTGCCGATCATGGTGCCGGTCGCATTTGTCCTAGAATTTTTTGTTGTCGGAAAGATTGCGAAAGCACTTGCATTTATGGTTGTGACACCGGACGACAGACCGCAGATCATCACCTACGCGATCTCTATTTGCATCTGTTGTATCATGTGTCCGCTCATGAGCCTTGTGGCAACTTTGTTGTTTAAGGAAACGAAAACCTTTGGTACTTGGATTCAAACATGGGCAATGAATTTCCTGGTGGCAATCTGTTATCAAATGTTTTATTGCGGACCGTTAGTTCGTTTGATCTTCCGCACCATTTTTGAGAGAAAAGGAAGCAAGGCAACAGAGCAGTCAGATGCCCCAAAAGCATAGATGGTGATACAATATAAGCAATAGACATAATTGGAAATAGAGTATTATAATAAATGTGCAGGAGAAATAAAACTTCCTGCACATTTTTAACTTTATGGGAAACTGCTTATAATGTGGTGCTATGCCACTAAGAATTGTTTTAGCGATTCTTGCAGAACTACATTTGTTTATGTTTAAGAAATGAGGTGTTATTTTATGGCAAAAAAGTTAGTTGCTTATTTTAGCGCAAGCGGAACAACAAAGAAAACAGCAGAAATGATCGCAGAGGCAGGCGATTTTGATCTGTGCGAGATTGCACCAAAGGTTCCATATACCAAGGCAGATCTTAATTGGATGGACAAAAAATCACGAAGCAGTGTAGAGATGGCTGACAAATCAATCAGACCGGAAATCGCAGATTCTAATGTGGATGTATCTGCTTATGATGAGATTGTTTTGGGATTCCCGATTTGGTGGTATGTTGCACCAACTATCGTGAATACATTTTTGGAGAAATATGAACTGAGCGGCAAAAAGATTGTATTATTTGCAACATCTGGTGGCAGCGGATTTGGCAACACGGTCAGTGAGTTACAGCCATCGGCTCCTAATGCACAGATCGTGGAAGGAAAACTCTTAAATCGTATGTCTAAACAAGAGATTAGCGAGTGGGTAAAAAGTTTGTAATTGTATTTCAGGCGAAGTTTTAGATTATGAAAAATTAATAGATTTGTTAAGGAGAGATGAAGAACGATGATTCGTACATTTAAGACACATGAAGTGCGTGTGCAGGAAGAACTGACAGGGAGTTTATGGGAATTTGAGCCATGCGAGGGGGATTATGCAGGAACAAAGTTTCAGATGGCAACACCGGGATGCTTTGAAACAAATCCACTTTTTGCAAATTACCGTGGAGAAGCCTATTTTCGTAAAAAAATTACTGCTGGTGGAAATATCCGTATTGAGTGTAAAGGAGTGAGCCATACAGCGACAGTGCTGTTAGATGGGGAACAGATTGCACAGCATTATAATGCTTATACACCATTTTCTGTTATTAAGAAAGATTTGACAGAGGGAACCCATTTGTTGGAAATTAAGGTGGATAATCGTTTTACGGAGAAGAGTGCATTGCATATTCCGAATGATTATATGTCATATGGTGGAGTATCGCGTCCGGTGGTGTTGGAGAAAATTGGTGCCTTATATTTTGAATATGTACATGTTAAAACATATCATAAAAATGGGAAATGGACAGCCGGCGTGAAAGTCGCGGTCCATATTTTGGATCAAAAGAGGCTTGTTGGCGAGAATGTGGTGATCTCACTTCAAATAGGAGAAGTAATCTATGATTGGCAGTTGTTGTCCGATAAAGGGGACAGACAGATATTGTCTACGGAAATTATATTTGAAGATGTGCAGGAATGGAGTCCGGATTCTCCCAAATTATATGAGGTAAAGTTACAGGCAAAAGTAGGAGAAATTGTGATGGATGACTTAATAGACCGTTTTGGCTTTCGGGAAATTAAGGTGCAGGGAAAAGAAATTTTATTAAATGAAAAGAAATTTCGCATCAAGGGAGTATGCAGACATGAAGATCATCCAGACTATGGATGTGCATTGCCATATGCAGCAATTTGTCATGATCTTATGTTAATTCAACAAATGGGCGCCAATTCGATTCGCACGGTGCACTATCCGAATGATGAGATATTTTTGGACTTGTGTGATGAACTGGGTATTTTGGTTTGGGAAGAGAATCATGCAAGAGGAATAGAGGAACCAGAAATGCGTCATCCTCTTTTTGAGGCGCAGGCAGAAAATGTTATCAGGGAAATGATAATGAACCATTATAATCATCCAAGTATCTATATTTGGGGCATACTAAATGAATGTGCCAGCGAAACAGAGTTTGGAAGATCATGCTATCAAAAACAATTTGCACTGATCAGGCAATTAGATGCTACAAGACCCTGTACTTTTGCAAGCTGCAAATTTTTTCAGGACATTTGTTTTGATCTGCCGGATGTGATCTCATGTAATATATATCCAAGATGGTATGTAGACAAGCCGGTGCAGCAGTATTTGGCAGAAGTTTGTGATTGGATTAAAGAGGATGGAAAAGGAAAAGATAAACCGTTTATTGTGTCGGAGATTGGGGCAGGAGCGTTGTATGGCTGTCACAATTCTTATCATGGAAAATGGACGGAAGAATATCAGGCAGAAGCTTTGGCGGAGCAATTGACAGCGTGTTTAGAATCTTCAGAGTGTATGGGCGTTTATATTTGGCAGTTTTGTGATGTGCGTGTCAGCTCTGAGTGGTTTGCCGGAAGACCGCGAGAGATGAATAATAAAGGAATCGTAGATGAATATCGAAGACTCAAATTGGCATATGAAAAGGTGAAGGAAATATTTCAAAAATACTAAAAAAGATTCATCAAAAGACCGGGATCACGATCCTGTTTGTGACGCATGATACCGAAGAAGTTTCACTGCGCCTGCTCCATTCGCTTTAACTCCGGTAAAACAATAGAGAGCATGGTAATAAAGCAGATGCCGCCACCGATAATATTGGAGACAGGTTCTGCAAGAAATACGCCATCTGTTCCCATATGGAAGGCAAATGGCATCAGATAGGTTAATGGCACTACGATAATTACTTTACGAAGCAGGGAGAAAAATATTGCCTGCTTCTTTTTATTCAGTGATTTGAACACAGTCTGTCCCATGTATTGCAGATCCATAAAGATAAAAGCGGCAAAATATTGCTTGAGTGCGGGGATAGAGTCCTGTACTAAATTATGGTCAGAGCTGAACACACGGATCAGTGTCCCAGGAACGAGGATGATGAGACACCACATGACAGCGGTATAACTCAGTATCATGATGCTCATTACCAGTCCTGATTTACGGACACGAGACGGGCGTCTGGCTCCGTAATTGTAGCTTAGGATAGGAGAGGCGCCTTCGTTGATCGCATAGATAGGAGTTTCCACGAGTTGGCGTACGCTGGATATGATCGTCATGACGGAGATGTAAATATCGCCACCTGTGATGGAAAGTACGTGGTTACAGCAGATCGATACAAGGCTGTTGGTAAGCTGCATGATAAAACCTGCCGTGCCGAGGCTGACAATATTTTTGGCGTAACCAAAACAGCCGCGAAATTCGTATTTCCGCAGAAGACGTACTTTTAATTCCGCTTTTCGCATCAAAAAATATAAAACAAATGCGGCAGATAGAAATTGCGAGATCACCGTTGCAATAGCGGCACCCTCGACACCCAGTCCAAGCACAAAAATAAATAGGGGATCGAGCAGCAGGTTAGCGGCAGCGCCGACAGCCACAGAGGACATGCCGATCAGGGCATACCCTTGTGCATTGATAAATGGATTCATTCCGACAGCGATCATGGATGGCAATGTGCCGATCAGATAGATCATTATGTACGGCTGTGCAAAGGGAAGTGTATCCGCAGAAGCACCAAATAACACTAGCAGAGGTCTGGCGGTCAAGAGTCCAACGCTCATGAGGACAATCGCACCAAAACACAGCATGGTAAAGGAAGTATTCATAATCCGACCTGCCTTGTGTTCCTCTTTCTGACCGCGGTAGATCGAGAAGAGAGGGGCACCTCCACCGCCAAACAGATTGGCGAACGCTGTGATGATCGTAATTACCGGGAAACAAAGTCCGACAGCCCCAAGTGCTCTTGTTCCAACGTCCGGGATTCTTGAAATATAAATGCGGTCCACTATGTTGTACAGTAGGTTCAGTATCTGAGCAATCAGCATCGGAAGAGCAGCACCCAGTATGTTTCTTGTAACCGTTCCGTTTTCAAAGTCTATTCGTTTCATATAAATCAGTCCTATACTATGTAAATTTTCGATATTAAGTATAACAACTGCTTGCTCAGATGTAAAATGTTCAATGCCTGGGAGCAAATAATATCGACAACAACCCATGGTTGTGGTACACTTACAAAAACGACTACAGAGGTGAGACGACTATGATTACTATTATTGACTACGATGCGGGCAACCTTCGCAGCGTGGAAAATGCACTGCAATTTTTGGGAGAAGAGGCAAAGATCACACGAGATCCACAGGAAATCCTGAAAGCGGATAAGGTCATTCTTCCGGGTGTAGGTGCGTTTGGCGATGCGATGGAAAAACTACATAAATACAATTTGGTATCTGTGATTCGTGAGGTAAATGAAAAACAGATTCCGTTTCTGGGCATCTGCTTAGGACTGCAGTTGCTTTTTGAGGAAAGCGACGAGACGCCGGGCGTAAAAGGACTTGGTGTATTGCCGGGCAAGATCAAGGCAATTCCGCCGAAAAAAGGCTTCAAGATTCCACATATGGGGTGGAATTCTATTCAGATCAAAGAGGGAGCAAGACTGTTTCAGGGGATCCCACAGGATGCATATGTATATTTTGTTCATTCCTATTATTTACAGGCTGCAAGAGAGGAAGACGTGGCGGCAACAACCGAATATATCGTACCGATCCATGCTTCGGTAGAAAGCGGCAACACATTTGCGTGCCAGTTTCACCCGGAGAAGAGTGGAGATATTGGATTACAGATATTGAAGAACTTTTGCAACCTTTAACAGAATGGAGAGGCGATAATTATGTTTACCAAGAGAATTATTCCATGTTTGGATGTAAATAATGGACGCGTGGTCAAGGGAGTTAATTTTGTGGATCTGAAAGATGCGGGAGATCCGGTTATCGTTGGAGCAGCATACGGACAGGCTGGTGCGGATGAGCTTGTCTTTTTGGATATTACGGCATCCTCGGATGCCAGAGCAACAAAGCTTGATATGGTACGCCGTGTTGCAGAAACCGTCTTTATTCCGTTTACGGTTGGCGGCGGGATCCGTACCGTTGAAGACTTTCGTCAGGTGCTCAGAGAGGGAGCGGATAAGGTGTCGGTCAATTCGGCCGCGATCGCCAATCCAACCTTGATCTCAGAGGCAGCACTAAAGTTTGGCAGCCAGTGCGTGGTTGTGGCAATTGATGCCAAGAGAAGACCGGATGGTGGCTGGAATATTTATAAAAACGGTGGCAGAGTTGATATGGGCATTGATGCGGTAGAATGGGCGATGAAGGCAGACAAGTTAGGTGCCGGAGAGATCCTGCTTACCAGCATGGATTGCGATGGAACGAAAGATGGCTATGATCTGGAGTTGACCAAGATCATTTCGGATAATGTATCAATTCCGGTAATCGCATCGGGCGGTGCGGGCAAGTTAGAGCATTTTCGCGATGCCTTTACGGAAGCGGGAGCAGATGCGGTATTAGCGGCTTCGTTATTCCATTATAAAGAGCTGGAGATCAGAGAAGTGAAGGAATATTTACGAGATCAGGGCATTAGTGTTCGATTGTAGGAAGAGCATAGAATGGAGAGTACCAATGGCAATGATAACCAATGACTGGCTTGATGCGGTAAAGCCGGAATTTAGCAAGGAATATTATAAAGACCTGTTTTGTTTTGTGAAAGACGAATATAGCAAGTGTGTTGTGTATCCGCCTGCAGATGACATTTTTAATGCGTTCCATTTTACGCCTCTTTCCAAAGTGAAAGTTCTAATATTAGGACAGGATCCATATCATAATGTGCACCAGGCACATGGACTTAGTTTTTCGGTGCCACAGGATCAGCGGGAGATACCACCGTCGCTGCAAAATATATATAAAGAATTGCACAATGATCTGGGCTGTGATATCCCGGACAACGGATACTTAAAGAAGTGGGCGGATCAGGGAGTACTATTGTTGAACACAGTGTTGACGGTGCGGGCTCATCAGGCAGGTTCCCATCAGGGCAAAGGCTGGGAACAGTTTACAGATGCAGTCATTCAGGCAGTTAATGCACAGGATCGGCCGATCGTTTATATGCTTTGGGGCAGACCGGCACAGAGCAAGATCCCGATGTTGACCAATCCGAAACATTTAGTACTTAAAGCTCCGCATCCAAGTCCATTGTCTGCATACCGCGGCTTTTTTGGATGCAAACATTTCAGTAAAGCAAATAGTTTCTTAGAGGAGCATGGTATCGCACCAATCGACTGGCAAATTGAAAATTGCCATTGATGTGTGATATAATGAGCGAGAAACATTACTACCAACAGGACGGGAGGTTCTGGGATTATGAATTTAAGTGACGCAGAGAAGAAGGCAGTAGTTTCTGCAGAGGCACAATTACCGGACGATTTTGTGTTTGGTTTAGATATAGGAACGAGAAGTATCGTGGGGACGGTCGGTTATAGACAGCCTGACGGTCATTTTGTCGTTGTGGCACAGGCCGCAGTGCAGCATGAAACAAGGGCAATGTTAGATGGTCAGATCCATGATATTGGTAAAGTAGCAGATACGATCCGATCTGTGAGTGATCAATTGGAACAGTTGACGGGCAAGAAGTTAAATAATGTATGTATTGCTGCTGCCGGTCGTGTATTAAAGACAGTAGAGCAGGAAGCGGAAGTTACCTTTACGACAGAGACTGTTGTGACGACAGAACATGTGTATTCGCTTGACATGCTTGCGGTAGAAAAGGCACATGAGACATTGCGGCAGTCTGATAACAGTGGACTCAAATATTATTGTGTCGGTTACTCGGTCATGCGTTATTATCAGAATGATTATCCGATTACGAATTTGGAGGGGCATAAATGTTCTAAAATACGTACAGAGTTGATCGCAACATTTTTACCGGAAGAAGTTGTGGATGGATTGTATGCAGCCGTGGAACGTGCAGGCTTACATGTCGAAAATCTGACGTTAGAGCCAATTGCTGCGATCAATATTGCAATACCGGAACGTTTTCGCTTGTTGAATATTGCATTGGTTGATGTTGGAGCGGGAACTTCTGATATATCGATCACGAAAGATGGCAGTATTATCGCCTATGGCATGATACCTGCGGCGGGTGACGAATTAACAGAATGTATTGCCAAGCATTATTTGGTAGATTTTCAGGAAGCAGATCGCATGAAGTGCGAGAGTACCGAGCAGGAAGAAGTAGAATTTCAGGATATTATGGGACTGCCGATGACAGTAAAGTCTTCAGATATTGCAGAGGTTGTTCGAGAAAATGTGCAATCGATCACAAAACAGGTTGCAGAGAAGATCATAGAATTAAATGGAGATAAGTCAGTAAGTGCAGTGTTTGTTGTCGGAGGCGGCGGTAAGATCACAGGATTTACGGAATGTCTGGCAGAGTATTTGGGAGTGGCAAAAGAAAGGGTTGCATTGCGTGGTTCGGAAGTGCTTCGTGAGGTTACGTTTCTGCGTCAGGATTTAGAGATAGATTCTCTGCTGGTTACACCGATCGGTATATGTATGAATTATTATGAGCAACGTAATAATTTTGTGTTCGTCTCTGTGAATGGGGAGCGTATTAAGCTTTATGATAAGGGAAATCTTACGGTTATAGATGCTGCGCTTCAAAAAGGGCTTACGAATGATAAGGTATTTCCACAGCGAGGCGATGCAGTTGCCTATTATGTACAGGGAAACTTACGTATGCAGCGGGGAGAGCCGGGAGAATCTGCGGTTATCCGCGTGAATGGAGAGGAAGCTTCCATTGCAACGCCAATTCATCAAAATGATGTGATAGAAATTGAAGTATCGACGAAGGGAAAGCCGGGAAGCATAGAGATACAAGCATTGCCGGAGTACAAGAGTGCGATTTCTTTCTATGTCAATGGCACCAAAGTCGATTGTCCTTGCTTTGTCTCTGCAAACGGGCAATTGGTATCTGCGTATTATGAAATTCAAAATGAAGATAAGATTGAGATATTGCCATATTACACATTGGAACAGGTGTTAGACTTTATGGATATTGCTGCGGAGGGGGAAGTACTTGTCAATCATGTTCCGGCAAATCTGCAGACAAAGGTATACGAGAATTTCTCGGTAGATTGCCAAATAACGGACAAGTTTCATGAGACGGAAGCTGTGCCGCAGGAATCCATGAGCAGCAGTGATATGGCAGCTGTAGACCGATCGCACGAACCGATGCCTGTCAGTGATACAACAGATGAAAGTCAATCGTCAGAAACAGTAAACACAGAGAATGTCACAGATGAGCAGCAGAGTCAGAGCTTTGATCCGGAGAAAGATTTTGCGATCACGGTGAACGGCGAACCTTATGCGTTGCGTGGAAAGACACATTATATATTAGTGGATGTGTTAGATATTTACCCGATTGACACCAGTAAGGCGCATGGCGATTATATGGAGATTAAGATAAATGGTATGGATGCAGAATTCAGCCAGCCTTTAGCAGAACACGATGCCGTTATCCTGCGCTGGGTTACCCGTTAGGACTTTAGTAACTCTGGGCGTAAAGTATGCGGTGGAGAAAGGAATGTAGTAATATCATGAAAGTTTGCAGTATAGCCAGCGGAAGCAGTGGAAACTGTATTTATGTCGGCACAGAGAAAACAAACATATTGATAGATGCCGGCATTAGCCGGAAAAGAATTGTGGAGGGACTACACAGTATTGGCGTCGAACCGGAGCAGTTAGACGGCATTTTTGTGACACATGAGCATTCAGATCATATTCAAGGAATACCCATGATGGCAAAGCAATTTGAAGTGCCGATCTATGCAACGGGAGGCACATTAGATCAAATCTGTGAAAAGGATAAAAAAAATGTCATAAAAAGAGAAAATCTATTTCAACTTTATGCAGATCAACCGGTAGGAATGGGTGATATGCAGATCATGCCATACAAAATGTCACATGATGCTGCTGATCCGGTATGTTATACTGTGGAAGCAGACGGGCAAAAGGTCAGCATGGCAACCGATCTGGGGGTGTACGATGACTACATTGTAGATCATTTAGAGGACAGCGATGTGTTGCTGATTGAAGCAAATCACGACATCAGTATGTTGGAGGCAGGACATTATCCGTATCCGCTCAAGCGTCGTATTTTGGGAGAATGGGGACATTTGTCCAATGAGGACTCCGGACGGCTGTTATGCAGTTTGATGGGGGATCATTTGAAATATGCATTTTTGGCACATTTATCCAAAGAGAACAATTATCCGGCATTGGCATATGAAGCAGTACGATGCCAGATATGGGAGGAAATGGGCTCTAAAGAAGTTCCATTTCAGTTACAAGTAGCCGAGAGGGACAAGCCATCACAGCTTGTTACAATATAAAAAGACATACAGATCATGTATGGAAATGGAGGACATCATGAAAAAAACAGTAGTAACCGTAGTAGGTAAAGATAGCGTAGGGATCATTGCAAAGGTATGCACATATCTGGCAAACAACACCATTAATATTTTGGATATCTCACAGACGATCGTGGGTGGCTTTTTTAATATGATGATGATTGTAGATCTGGAAGACTGCGCCAAAGAATTTGGTGTCGTTGTTGATGAGTTAGAGCAGATTGGGGAAGAAATGGGCTGCGTTATCAAGGCACAGCGTGAAGATATTTTTGACAAAATGCATCGTATTTAATGACAGAAATGGAGGATACTATGATTAACATACATGAGGTTTTAGAAACCAATGATATGATAGAAAAAGAAAATCTGGATGTGCGTACAATTACGCTGGGCATTAGCTTGCTTAGCTGCTGCGATAACGATTTGGATCGTTTGATCGACAAGATATACAATCGTATTACAACGGTTGCAAAAGATCTTGTCGAAACAGGAAAGGCAATCGAGAAAGAGTTTGGTATTCCAATTGTAAATAAAAGAATTTCGGTAACTCCGATCGCTTTAGTTGGTGCATCCGCATGTAAAACACCGCAGGATTATGTGCGTATTGCACAGACTCTGGACAAGGCAGCCAAAACGGTAGGTGTCAACTTTATCGGTGGGTACAGTGCCCTGGTGTCTAAAGGAATGACGAAGAGTGATGAACTTTTGATCCAGTCGATCCCAGAGGCTCTTGCAACAACAGATTTTGTCTGCAGTTCCGTGAATTTGGGATCTACAAAGACCGGAATTAATATGGATGCAGTAAAAATGATGGGCGAGATCATTTTACAGACAGCAGAAGCAACCAAAGAGAAAGACAGCATTGGCTGTGCTAAATTAGTTGTATTTTGTAATGCACCGGATGACAATCCGTTTATGGCGGGTGCTTTCCATGGTGTTACGGAGGCAGATGAGATAATTAACGTTGGTGTCAGTGGACCGGGTGTTATGCGCAAGGCATTGGAGTCCGTTCATGGAACAGATTTTGGAACACTTTGTAATACAGTCAAGAAGACAGCGTTTAAGATTACACGTGTTGGCCAGTTGGTCGCAAGAGAAGCATCAGAGAGACTTGGTATTCCATTTGGAATCATTGATCTTTCTTTGGCTCCGACTCCGGCAATTGGCGACAGCATTGCAGATATTTTCGTGGAAATGGGTCTGGAAAAGGCCGGTGCACCGGGAACGACAGCAGCATTAGCGTTGTTAAACGATCAAGTGAAAAAGGGTGGCGTTATGGCTTCCTCTTATGTAGGTGGATTAAGTGGAGCCTTTATTCCGGTCAGCGAGGATCAGGGAATGATCGATGCAGTGACGGAGGGAGCTTTGACCTTAGAAAAATTAGAGGCAATGACTTGCGTATGTTCTGTAGGTCTGGATATGATCGCTATACCTGGCGATACCAAAGCGACAACGATATCCGGCATCATTGCGGATGAGATGGCGATCGGTATGGTCAACCAGAAGACAACAGCAGTTCGATTGATCCCGGTTATTGGCAAAAAAGTCGGAGAAACAGTTGAATTTGGTGGATTGCTTGGATATGCACCGGTAATGCCGGTGAATGCTTTTGATTGTGAAGAGTTTATTAATCGTGGTGGACGCATCCCGGCACCAATTCACAGCTTTAAAAACTAAGCGGTCAGTGACAAAAAGAATCATGTATATGAATTGTGCCTGATGATTCCGGATTTAGGGATTGTCAGGCACATGGAGGATTAGAGTGAATAATAAAATAAAATCGGCAGATAAAAAAAGACTGCCCTTATGGTCCAAAATATTGATCGGTATTCTGATCGCTGTTATTTTGCTTGGGGGGATCGCATATGGCGCATTTACGTATTATTACCATCAAATGAATATCAAAGGATTAGAAGATAATGATACCCCGGCTGCAAAGGAATATTTTGATACCGATGAAAATACCGGTAATTTGGAAGAGTTGGATCCGAATAGTATTCATTTAGATAGTGCAGAGAGCGTCTCTACCAACAAAGATGTTATCAATATTTTGTTGTGTGGTGAAGAGAGTATTGGTGGTGGAAGAGGTCGTACAGATAGTATTATGATCGCTACGATCAATCAAAAGGACAATCAGCTTAAGTTAACTTCTATTATGCGTGATTCGTATGTGCAGATACCGGGATTTTCGGACAATAAGATCAATGCGGCGTACCATAATGGTGGTATGAAAACTTTGATCAAAACGATCAAGAAAAATTTTGGTATCGCAGTAGATGGTTATGTATTGGTTAATTTTGATTCATTTCAAAAAATTGTGGATGCTGTTGGTGGCATTGATATTACGCTGGACGAACAAGAGGTCAAATACTTAAACAGTACAAATTATATATCAGACACATCTAACCATACGTTGACGGTTGGTAAAAATCATATGAATGGGAATCAAGCCCTTGGTTTTGCACGTGTGCGTTATGTTATGCGTGATGGAGAATGCGGTGATTTTGCAAGAACACTTCGGCATCGTACGGTCATGACAGCACTTTATAAACGTGTGATCGACAAGTCAACACTGGAACTGGTTGCTATGATACCGAAGATCCTGCCGATGCTTACGACCAATATCAAAAAAGAAGATCTGGTCAACTATATTGCGATGGCAGTACAGGTGCGGGATCAGAACAAAAAGATCTATACGCTCAATGTTCCTGTGGAGGGCGGGTATAAGATCACTCGTGCCAGAAAGATGTCGATCATTTTGCCGGATCCGTTGTCTAAGAGTGTCAATAAAATGCAGAAGTTTATTTATGGTAGTACACTCGCAACCAAGGGGGAAAAAGAAGAGGGTGCCAATATTACGGTTGGTCAGTAAAAATGCATGAGAGATGCAGAATGATCCGGATTGAACAATTGTATACAATTATACATTGACGCAAGTATACTTTTGTGATATGATGTGCCGAGGCGAGCTTGTGCGGATTCGACAAGATCTCACCAAAAGAGTAATGGGAATCAATGAAAGGAGAATGACTATGTCATTAGAATTATCAAAGAAAGCAGCAGCAGTTAAGCCGTCATCCACGTTGGCAATCACTGCTAAGGCAAAGGAATTAAAGGCACAGGGCAAAGATGTAGTAGGATTTGGTGCAGGTGAACCGGATTTTAATACACCGGAAAATATCTGCAATGCTGCTATTGATGCGATTAAGAGTGGCTTTACGAAGTATACGCCTGCTTCTGGAACAAATGAGTTGAAAGAGGCAATTTCTAAGAAATTCAAGAGCTTTAACAATCTGGACTATGCACCGGATCAGATTGTGATCAGCAATGGTGGCAAGCATTCTTTGACAAATATATTTACAGCATTGATCAATCCGGGCGATGAAGTGATCATTCCGGCTCCGTTCTGGTTGAGCTATCCGGAGATCGTAAAGCTTGCAGGAGGTGTTCCGGTTATTGTAAAGACAACCAAGGAGCAGAACTACAAGCTGACCGTAGATGATCTTAAGGCTGCGATCACAGACAAGACCAAAGCTCTTGTATTAAATACACCAAATAACCCAACCGGTATGTTGTATACAGAGGAAGAGCTTCGTGCAATTGCAGAAGTTGTTGTTGCAAACGATTTTTATGTAGTTGCTGACGAGATGTATGAGAATCTCGTTTATGGCGAGCAGAAGCATGTCAGCATTGCATCTCTTGGCAAAGATATTTATGACAGAACAATCACTTGCAGTGGTGTGGCAAAGAGCTATGCGATGACTGGCTGGAGAATCGGTTATACCGGATCTTCCAAAGAAATTGCGAAGATGATGGGTAGTGTACAGAGTCATCAGACTTCTAATCCAAACTCCATTGCACAGAAAGCAACCGTAGAAGCATTAAACGGCCCACAGGACTCTGTTGCAGCAATGCATGATGAATTTGATAAGAGACGCAAATACATGTATGAGAGAATCCAGAAGATGCCGCTTGTCAGCTGCATCGAGCCAATGGGTGCATTTTATGTATTTGTTGATGCCGGTGAAGTATTAGATAAGTCTTACCAGGGTGAGAAAGTCGGTACGGTAGCACGCATGGCAGAGATTTTGATCAATGAGTATAACACCGCAGTTGTACCATGCGCTGACTTTGGTTTTGACGATCATTTGCGTTTGTCCTATGCAATCTCTATTGAGCAGATCGAAAAGGGCTTAGATCGTATCGAAAGTTTCTTAAAAGGTTTGGAATAAATGAAACGAATCAAATACATTATTATTATGGCAGCAGTCCTAGTGACTGCTGTCTGTTTTATGATCACATTTTCAAGAAAGAACCAGGCGGTTAAACCGGACCAAGTGCCAGAAGCCTCTTTTGTGTTTGCAGATAAAGCAGAATCTGAGGGGGATTATAGCTATATTGTGCAGCAGGATACGTCAGGAGATGCATTATTCGGTATTTACCGCACCGATAGCAATGGTGTTGCAAAAGTATATGAAAAGCAATTCTCACATCCGACGATTTTTTGGAAGTATGGCGCGCGAGTGTATATTATACAAGATATTCATGAGAAAAAACAGATACGGACAACGGTTTACGAGGTATCGGATCCGCAGAAACCTGTGGAAGAGCAAACCTATGAGCAGCAAGGCAGTTTGGTGGGAACCAACCTGTCGGGAGAATATCTGTGGGTTGTGACTAAACAAAAGGACAAGCCGTCTGCCGTAAGTCTATATTTGGGATGCAGGACAAGATATCGGTTATACGCTGCCCGGTGGCAGCTTAAAGATCCAAAGAATTCGCCAAAGACGAAAGAGGATATCGTCAATGGAGCCAAAGCATTGCAAAAAAATAAATGGTATCAGCAAGTTCAAGGATCAGATCATACATTAGTTCCTTATGATAGAGATTTAAATTTGCAGGTGAATATAGACTTTGGGAAAGAAGTGACTTTGTGTATGCGATCAGATACCGGGGAGCAGCAGTCCAAAATATATCCTCAAAATCGACCGCAGGAAAATGTGATCGTGGATAACCGACGCGGTTATATTGGATTATGTGTGTGGAATCCGGAAAAATCGACGTATCGGTATGTTTTATTGAATTATAATGCCGCGATAGGGTTTAAGGAAGTGTGGCACAGTGAACAATATGAGACGCCGGTGCTTGGACAGATACGTGCCAATGAGTTGTATTTATTTGCACACGGCACAGGAAAAATACAAGAACTGCCACTCTAACGGCTTTGTCAGAGTGGCAGTTCTTGAAAGAAATCATATATTATGATAAATATTATAAGCGGTCAGCAATATTATAGATCAGCTTTTCACTTTCATCCCATCCAAGGCAAGGATCTGTGATAGATTTGCCATAAACACCATCACCGATCTTCTGGTTGCCCGGTTCAATATAGCTTTCGATCATAACACCTTTGACTAATTTCTTGATCTCATCTGAAACATTACGGTTGTGTAATACTTCATAAACGATCCTTGGCTGCTCGTAGTAGCACTTATTAGAATTTGAATGGTTAGCATCAACGATGCAGGCCGGATTCTTTAGGTTAAGTTTACTGTACATTTCTGCCAGACGGATCATATCTTCATAATGATAATTAGGCTTGCTCTGATCGTGTTTATTAACGGCACCGCGCAAAATAGTATGTGCATACGGATTGCCATCTGTCTTAACTTCCCATCCGCGATACATAAATGTATGACTTCCCTGAGCGGCGATACAAGAGTTGAGCATAATGCTGTAAGTACCGCTGGTTGGATTCTTCATGCCGCAAGGAATATCAATACCGCTGGCAGTCAGACGATGCTGCTGATTCTCTACAGAACGTGCACCAATGGCAACATAAGATAAGATATCAGAAAGATATGGCCAGTTTTCAGGATAGAGCATCTCATCTGCTGCAAATAAATGAGTTTCAGCGATAGAGCGAAGATGCATCTTGCGCATAGCGATCAGACCTTCAGCGAGATCGGGTGCTTTTTCCGGATTCGGCTGATGAACGATTCCTTTATAACCCTCCCCGGTAGTACGAGGCTTGTTGGTATAGATTCTTGGAATGATAAGGATCTTATCCTTAACTTTATCCTGAACCTTTGCCAAACGGCCAATATAATCACATACAGAATCTTCGTTGTCAGCAGAACAAGGACCAATGATTACTAAAAATTTGTCAGATTCACCGGTAAAGACTTTTTTAATCTCCTCATCTCTTTGTGCTTTTAACTGTTTGTGGGCTTCCGGAAGTGGATATTCGCTTAATAGCTGCTCCGGTGACATCACTTTTTTAACATAGGTTTTTCCCATATTTTTCCTCCTTCTGCTTTGACATTTGCTGCAAAGCGTATTTTATTTTGTTGTTTTTGGCAGGACAAATAGTTTGTCAAATCTGCCATACATAGTCACACAATTTTTATTGTAAAAGAAGTCGTGTAAATCGTCAATTGAAAATTTGCGGGTTCCGTGGTTGAAAATGACAAGATTTGCTCGTCTTTCCGCCATTTTACAGGCTATTTCCTACATAAATGGTAAGAAATAAAATTTTATTGAGAAAAATGATCAAATAGCGGTTCAAATGAGAAAATATACTTATTTATATCGATCTTTTATCGTAAAAAGCGTGTAAATTCGACAAAATCTACATTGAAATTCTTTACTTTTTGGATGCTTAGTGATAAAATATCTCACAGAATTCATAAATTAAGGAGGATAATTCAAAAATGGCTAGAGCAAAACAGTCTATGGATGGAAATACCGCTGCAGCACACGTGGCGTATGCCTACACAGAAGTAGCAGGTATCTATCCTATCACACCTTCCAGCCCGATGGCAGATTCTGTTGATCAGTGGTCTGCAGCAGGACAGAAGAACATCTTTGGAAACACAGTTAAAGTGGTAGAAATGGAGTCTGAGGCAGGTGCAGCAGGTACCGTACATGGTTCCCTTGCAGCAGGTGCACTTACAACTACATTTACCGCATCTCAGGGTCTTTTACTTATGATCCCTAATATGTACAAAATCGCTGGTGAGCAGTTACCTAGTGTATTCCACGTATCTGCACGTACCGTATCTACACATTCTTTGAATATTTTCGGTGATCACAGTGATGTATATGCTTGTCGTCAGACAGGTTTCGCAATGTTAGCAGAGACAAATCCACAGGAAGTTATGGATTTAAGCCCGGTAGCACATCTTGCTGCATTAGAGGGTAAAGTACCTTTCATCAACTTCTTTGATGGTTTCCGTACATCCCATGAGATTCAGAAGATCGAGAAATGGGATTATGAAGATCTGAAAGATATGTGTCCTATGGACGCAGTTGAAGAGTTCCGTGCACATGCATTGAACCCAGAGCATCCGGCAGCTCGTGGTACTCACGAGAACGGTGATGTATTCTTCCAGCATCGTGAGGCTTGTAACAAGGCTTATGATGAACTTCCGGCAGTTGTTGAGAAGTATATGAAGAAAGTAAATGAAAAATTAGGTACAGACTATGATCTGTTCAACTACTATGGTGCAGCAGATGCAGACCGTGTTATTATCGCAATGGGATCCATCTGTGACGTAGCTGAGGAAGTTATTGATTACTTAACAGCTAAGGGCGAGAAAGTTGGTTTGATTAAAGTTCGTTTGTATCGTCCATGGTCTTCAGAGGCAATTCTTAAGGTGATTCCTAAGACTGCTAAGAAGATCGCTGTACTTGATCGTACGAAAGAGCCTGGTTCTCTTGGTGAGCCATTGTACCTCGATGTAGTTACTACTCTTCGCGAGGCAGGATTAAATGATATCGTGGTAACAGGTGGTCGTTACGGTCTTGGTTCTAAAGATACTCCTCCTTCATCTGTATTTGCAGTATACAAAGAGTTGGAGAAGGATGCTCCTAAGGCTCGTTTCACAATCGGTATTGTCGATGATGTAACAAACTTGAGCTTGCCAGAGGTTAAGCCGGCTCCTATCACATCCGCACCTGGTACAAAAGAGTGCAAGTTCTGGGGTCTTGGTGGAGATGGTACAGTAGGTGCTAACAAGAACTCTACAAAGATCATCGGTGACCATACAGACAAGTACATTCAGGCATACTTCCAGTATGACTCTAAGAAGACCGGTGGTGTTACCATTTCTCACTTACGTTTTGGTGATAACCCGATCAAGAGCCCATACTATATTAATCAGGCTGACTTCGTAGCATGCCACAATCCTGCATATGTAACACAGGGTATGAAGATGGTACAGGATGTTAAGCCGGGCGGAGTATTCATGATCAACTGCCAGTGGAGTGATGAAGAGTTAGATCATCATTTGAACGCAGAGGCTAAGAAATATATCGCTGATAACAACATTCAGCTTTACACGATCAACGCGATCGATAAGGCAATCGAGATCGGTATGGGTAAACGTACTAACACGATCTTACAGTCCGCATTCTTTAAATTAGCAGACGTTATGCCGATCGATGAAGCTGTTGAGTTCATGAAGCAGGCAGCTAAGAAGTCTTATTCTAAGAAGGGTGACGCTGTCGTAGAGATGAACTACAAGGCAATTGATGCCGGTGTTGACGCTGTACACAAAGTAGAAGTTCCGGATTCTTGGAAAAATCCTGCACCAGATGCTCCAGCTAAGGAGAAGACAGGACGTAAAGAGGTTGTTGATATGGTCAACAAGCTTCTTGAGCCGATCTCCAAGATGGATGGTGACAGCCTTCCGGTATCCGCATTTGCTGATATTGCAGATGGTCAGTTCGTAACAGGAGCTTCCGCTTATGAGAAACGTGGTACTGCAGTAACTGTTCCAGTATGGGATCCGGATACATGTATTCAGTGTAACAACTGTGCATTTGTATGTTCTCATGCAACGATCCGTCCATTCTTGCTGAGCGAGGATGAGGTGAAAGCAGCACCTTCTAATATTAAACTTTCCGATACTAAGCCAAAGGCTGGAGAGTACAAGTTTACAATGAGCGTATCTCCTCTGGATTGTATGGGATGTGGTGAGTGTATCACAGTATGTCCTAAGGCAGCTGATGGTGCTATCAAGATGGTACCTCAGGAGTCTCAGGCAGATGAGCAGCCGGTATTCGACTACTTAGTAGCTAATGTTGGTAAGAAAGACAGCGGATTCGCTGATACAACACCTAAGGGTAGCCAGTTCAACCAGCCACTCCTTGAGTTCTCAGGAAGCTGTGCAGGTTGTGCAGAGACTTCATATGCTAGATTGATCACACAGCTCTTCGGTGAGCAGATGTACATCTCCAATGCAACAGGATGTTCTTCTATCTGGGGTAACCCGGCAGCAACTTCTCCTTATACTGTAAATAAGGATACTAAGAAGGGTCCGGCTTGGTCTAACTCATTATTTGAGGATAACGCAGAGCACGGTTTAGGTATGTATGTTGGTCAGAAGTACGTTCGTGAAATGGCTATTGAGTCTGCTAAGGCTTGTGCAGAGTCTGATAAGGCACCTGCAGAGTTGAAAGCTGCATTCGATGCATTCATGGAGACTAAAGAAGATACAAAGGCTAACGTAGCAGCTACAGATGCTTTGGTTGCTGAGTTAGAGAAAGCAGCAGCTGCCGGATGCGAGAACGCTAAGGCTGCACTTGCTAAGAAAGATTACCTCGGTAAGAAGTCCGTATGGATCTTCGGTGGTGATGGATGGGCATATGATATCGGTTTCGGTGGATTAGACCATGTATTAGCATCCGGTGAAAACGTAAATGTTATGGTATTCGATACAGAGATGTATTCTAATACAGGTGGACAGGCTTCTAAGGCTTCTAATATCGGTGAGGTTTGCCAGTTCGCAGCAGCCGGTAAAGAGATCGGTAAGAAGTCACTTGCTGAGATCGCAATGAGCTATGGTTATGTATATGTTGCTCAGATCGCACTTGGTGCTAACCCTGCACAGGCTGTTAAGGCAATTGCAGAGGCAGAGGCATATCCGGGACCATCATTGATCATCGGTTATGCACCATGTGAGCTTCACGGAATCGCTAAGGGTGGTATGAACCACTGCCAGGATGAGATGAAGAAAGCAGTGAAAGCTGGTTACTGGAATCTCTTCTCCTTCAATCCTTCCAATAAGGCTGAGGGCAAGAATCCGTTCACATTCACATCTGAGAAGGGTGTAAACTTTGACGATTATCAGGCATTCCTGAATAACGAGGCTCGTTATACTCGTCTGATCAAACCATTCCCAGAGCGTGCTGACAGACTCTTCAAGGAATCTGAGGAAGCTGCAAAGGCTCGTTATGAGCACTTACAGAAGTTGGTTGAATTATACAAATAATTTGTAATCATCCAAATAAAATAAAGAGGGCGTCTTCTTCGGACAATGGCATTAAGTTAAGGAAATCTCACATCACAGAAATGTGGTGTGGGATTTTT
>OKRY01001076.1_pt1 | contig 22504 bp, 23 predicted proteins | sample 1601121 | NCBI WGS metagenome assembly OKRY01 (sample SAMEA3541546, study PRJEB24748) | human gut metagenome | biome: human gut; feature: human-associated habitat; material: faeces | place: China | collected 2012
CATACAGGCGTTCATCCACGATACCTTTCTGTGTATCCACAACCAGTAAAACCATGTGTAAGCCCTCCTGTTTTTCTTTGATTTCATGCTACCATAGACCGCCGTTTTCTACAAGCAGATTCGAAAAATTTACTTCTTCCAAAGCCTGTCTGATGGGTTTGTTATGGCTCCCCATCGCCGCAGCAGTCCACAGGCGGTTTTGAAAGATAAATCTCCTTCATTTTCATTTTCTGCTTAACGGCAGCAATAAAAAAGACCCCCGCAGCGTATGATTTTACGCCGCGGGGTTTCTCAATTGTTCGGTTTGTATTGCAGCACCTTCTGGGAGAACGTCCGATCGAAGAACTGGATGAAGGGTCCAAGGCAGAACGCACAGATCAAGGTGCCAAGGCCCACAAGGCCACCCAGCAGCCAGCACAGCAGGGCGCTGAGCGCATCGGTGAAGATGCGGCACCCGAAGTACGGGCAGGGTGTGTAGTCCCGCAGACCGAGGGAAAGGTAATCGTAGGGCGCGATGCCGAGGTCGGCGGTCTGGTAGAGCGAAGCGCCCAGCGCCGTGACCAGCACCGCCGCGATGACCCACGCCAACTGCACCGCCAGCGACGGCGCGTCGCCGAAGTGGGCGTGAATGGGGTCATAGAACGCCGTGACGATGTACCCGATGCAGATGCCGTTGACGAAGGTGCCAAGGCCGATGTACTTGCGCCCGAACCAGAATTCCAGCAGGAAAAACAGGATGTTCGTGCACAGGTTCTGGGTGCCCAGCGAGATGCCGAGCAGCTCCGCCAGCCGCATGTTCAGGGCGCTGATGGAGTCGTTGCCGAGGTGGGACTGCTTGAAAAGCGCAATGCCAAGGGCGATGATGACGATGCCCGCCACCATGCCCACCACCCGCCGGGCAGTCGGTTTGCGCAATGCGGTGCCGTTCATAGGGGATTCTCCTTTAGCGTTTCTTTTCCCCTATTATACGCCTACTTTGGGCGGGAGACAAACTATTTATGGAAAGATACAACGATATACGGGGGATCCGCCTTACCCCTTTAATCTCACCTCAATCCGTTCTTTCTCCAGCCTCTCCCCGATCACGATGAGCACTTTCTGCCCCTTGGGGATAGCGTTTGCCGTCAGGCCGTCGGCGGTGGCGTTCAGCTCCACCCAGCCGTTCTCGTCCTGTACGAAACCTTTCGCCCGCAGCACATGGCCGCACGCGGGGTCGGTGAAGAGGGCCGGGATATTCTGTTCGAGCTGCTGGCACGAGAGGCCCAGCTCCAAAAAGTAGGCCGAACCAAAGGCCCTATGCGGTTGGCGTTACCCGCTTCTAATTATAGCAAAAGGAGGTTCTTTTTCTACCGTTTCGACGCTACGGCTCTTTTCTTCCACAAGCATAGCTTGTGGTTTTCTCTATGAATAAGAGCGGGGCCTTGCAAAGGGCTCCGCTCTTGTTGTCTAAGAAAGTATTGCCATTTCGAGACAGAAAGAATATACTTATATTAAATGATAAATATATACCGGTTTACAATGCATATAGCGGTCAGACAGAAACCATGCAGGCAAAATGGGCTAACCTGAAAAAAATGGAAGAAGAAACATTTGCAAAGATTATTATAGGAAAAGCAGATATCAGCGAATTTGATACTTTTGTTGAAAACTGGAAGAATCAGGGTGGTGACCAGATTCTCAAAGAGATTAACGAAGAATTAAATAATAGCTCTGGTAATTGATTATAGGCAGTATGAATCATAAGTATTTATGATGGAGCGAGGAGAAAAGAGATATGAAGGATTTTGAAAATGATTTGATTTATTATCCTAATCCGGACCCGGTCAAGGAACCGAGATTTATTTTAAAATCTGTAGATGAATTGGAAAAATCAACAAAATACAGTGTTACCTGCAATGGAACAGAGCGTGTGGTATACCATACAGATTCGTTTGACTATGTTGTAGTAGTAGATAACGAAGCGTATGATCTGGAGATTTCAATCCATACACCATATGAAAAACTTGAAATCCGTCCGTCCAGCTTTGGCATAGTTCCTTTTGTAAAAGGAGAAACAGTCCATATCCATCTTGATGAACCGAGAAAGTTTACTGTAGAGACAGATGGTGGTCTTCATGATGCATTGTTTGTGCTTTGCTCGCACAGGATTGAGAAGCCGGCAGATACCACCATCTGCTTTGAAAAGGGCAAGGTATATAATGTAGGAGTTCTTACCTTAAAGTCCAATGATACGGTTTACATAGAGGAAGGTGCTGTTGTATCAGGTTGTGTATACGCAGACCATTGTGACAATATTTCCATTGTAGGAAACGGAATTATCAACGGAGCCTGCTGGCATCTGCCGGACAGTAATGCAGACCGTTTCTTTATCTATGCCAAGTGGTGTAATAATGTACTCTTAAAAGGCTTTACTGCTGTAGACGGTCCTTCCTGGCATGTAGTTCCTGCGGCGTGTGACCATGTTGTGATTGATGATATGAATATTATGTCGAGGATTGTAACGGGAGACGGTATTGATATTACGAGCAGCCAGGACGTAGAGGTAAAAAATTGCTTTATCCGTTCCACAGACGACAGTATCTGCATCAAATCCCAAAGATTGTTTGAAGATCCGTCAACGGTACGTGACGTAACAAAAGTGCGTGTTCACAATAACGTGATCTGGAATGCAGAACCCGGTAATGCCATAGAGCTTGGTTATGCCCTCCAGAGCGAAATCCACGACCTAGTATTTGAGGATTGTGATATTATACACTGCCAGTATGAAGGAAACATGGGTGGTGCGGCGCTTTCCATCCATCAGGCAGATGGCGGCCATGTTCATGATATACATTATAAAAATATCAGAGTAGAGCAGGCAGAACAGAAACTGTTCGATATTAAGGTTCTGCTCTGCAGATATACGGAACAGCTTGCCAAAGGAGAGATTAATGATATCTATTTTGATAATATCCAGGTGCTGAACGGAGATATCCCGGTCTCCATGATCCGGGGGTATCAGACACCGACAGAAGAAGTACGTGTCCATGATGTCCATTTTGATAACATTACTTTTATGGGGAATAAGTGTGAAACCTGGCAGGATATGCGGCTTGTTACAGAACTGGCAAATGACATTTATGTCAATGGTGCCAGAATATGCAGACAGATGAAATTCTGAGAATATCACCATATAGAGATGGTTTTATTACTTGCAGCAAGGAGGGTATTTATGGAACAAAGCAGCATGCTTTTCCAAAAAGACGGAAAAAAATATTTACAGCTGGACTGTGAAAATGCAAAAGAGCTTTCTATGAAATGATATGTACCCGGTTTTCTGGACACCGGTTCAAAATTGAATAATTAAGCTTCCATCATGGATGCTTCCCTGAATTTAGAGGGAGGCATCCATTTTGTTTTCGCTTGAATCCTGCTGTTATTGTAATAGTCGATATAATCAACAATAGCTTTGGAGAATGCTTCAAAGGAAGGATAATCTTTCTCAAAACCATAGAACATTTCATTTTTCAATCTACCAAAGAAGGTCTCCATAATACAGTTGTCATAGCAGTTACCTTTTCTGGACATGGATTGAATGATTCCGTGTTTCTGAAGTTCACTGCGGTAGAATGCGTGCTGGTATTTATCCTTTGGTAATCTCCAGATAAACACTAATCTCCATGATTGTTACCATTGAAGGAATACATTTGCGACGATCTTCGGGCATACCGAATAAGATTTGCATTGGCAGTTGAAAACAGCTCAGGTTACCTATCCACCAGAAGATTCACGATTTGATGGATGGTGTCCTCCTCATCCGGGCAGGCCCGGAGCAGCAAGTCCACCTCCAACGACTGCATAAAATACGCTTCCAGCCGTGTGCGCTCATCCGATTCGTCCTCCGCGTCGGAAGAGAAAGGATCAGGTTCACTCCCCTCGGTTTTATTCCACTCAGTCTTATTTCCTCGTGATTTTGCCGTTTCCTGCTGCGCTGAATCCGCGGCACCGGAACCGTTCTTTTCACGATTCCGGAAACGCGGGTCTGCAAAGTTTTTGACGTAAATCAGATTGGGTTTTCCCAGCCCGCGCCGTTTGCGCTCAATCAGACCAAACTTTTCCAATTCCCGGAACAGTTTGGTTGCCTTGTTGTCTGCGCAGCCCAGTGCATCCATCACTTCCTGCACAGGAAAAATGATATACACCCTTCCCTGCTCATCCAGCCATCCGTTTTTCACCGACAGCCCCATGCGGTCCAGCAGGATGCCGTACAGCGTTTTGGCATCGGTGGACAGGTCCTTGAATTTTATGTCCCGGAATAAAATTTGGGGCACCCGGAAATACGAGAACATCTCGCCCGACTGCCCATAGAAATAGTCAAACATCCTGACTTCTTCGCTTGTTCTGCCTTGTCACATCCTTGACACCTCCGTTCGTAGTATGATGAAATATGTATGACTATCGTTATTTTTCTTTACAAAGATGGCCTGCCATGCTACAATAGCCGCATCTACGGCCACCGGACAACAGGAAAAGAGTATCTCATGGCCAAAACTGCTGACACCATTGCCATCTATTCCCGCAAGTCCCGCTATACCGGCAAGGGCGAAAGTATCGGAAATCAGATCGACCTCTGCCGCGAATATATCCGCACTCACTACGGCGATGCCGCCGCGGAACATGCCGTTGTCTTTGAGGACGAGGGCTTTTCCGGCGGCAACCTGAACCGCCCGGATTTCAAAAAGATGATGACTGCGGCCAAGGACCGGAAATTCAAGGCCATCGTGGTCTACCGTTTGGACCGCATCAGCCGCAACATCAGCGACTTTTCCAGCCTGATTGAAGAACTGGGACGGCTGGGCATCAAAACAAAAACCGGGCGTTCGTTCACCCGGTTTTCCATCAAGTTTATTTTGCAGAATCCTGTCTACCTGATTGCAGACAAGGACGCCTATCAGCATTTTGTGGACAACGAAGCAGCGTTGTTCTCCTCGGAGTCCGGAAAAAAGGCAAGCCCTCCTTCATAAATTACAGTAACCGTTTATGATACTATGGGGAGGGGTCGGCATGTTTTTATCTCTTCTGCAATTTTTTGCCACAAAGTTTCTGGTTTTGGCGCTTCATCTGGAAAGCGGCAGCTTTCCGCGGCCCCTCTCTGCCCGGGAGGAAACCGAAGCCTTTTCCGCACTGCGTGCCGGTGACCCTGCCGCACGGGAAAAACTGATCCGGCACAATCTGCGTCTGGTGGCACACATCGTAAAAAAATACTACGCCCTGCCCGGCGATCAGGACGACCTTATTTCCATCGGCACCATCGGCCTGATGAAAGCGGTGGATACTTTCGACTCTGACCGTCGGGCACGCTTTTCCACCTACGCCAGCCGGTGCATTGAAAATGAGATCCGGATGCAGTTCCGCCGGAACCGCAAAACCGGCGGGACCGTCTCGCTGCAGGAAGCGCTGGAATCAGATGGTGACTCTGCGCTGACGTTGGCCGATGTGCTGCAGGACAGCTTCTGCATGGAGGACACCTGCGAAACGCAGGACGATATCCGCCGGATGCGGCAGCTGCTGGACGGCCTGCCCGCCAGGGAGCGACAGATCATTCTGCTGCGGTATGGTCTTTCCGGCCAGCCGCCGCTGACCCAGCTGGAAACTGCAAAACTGCTGGACATCAGCCGCAGCTATGTTTCCCGTCTGGAAACTCATGCGCTGGAACTTCTGCGCCAGCGGTGGGATGTTCCGAGCACAAAAACAGCGCAGAGGTGAACGGTGTGCTCACCCCTGCGCCATGCAGTCAGCCATCCAGAATTTTCAACTGCAATTCGTCCAATTGTTCAAAAGTATACAGTCGATTCAGCGCTTCCACCAGCTCCTTTTTGGAAAGACGCGGCGGCAGGCCCAGCGCGTTCAGAAGCTTTGCCTTGCGCTCGGCGCTGCCCGGCCTGCCGGAAAGCCCCCACTCGTAGAGGTCGGTATAGGTGATCTGCCGTCCTTCCGGGCGGGCCGCTGCGGCACCCGCCTCAGCGCCAAGGGCATCCCGCAGCGCCTGCAGAACAATGGCATCGTCCACGCCCTCGACCCCCAGCAGGCCCTCCTTGCCGGGCTGCTCCTTGCGCTTTTCCTTGCCGTGGATCGCGGGCACGTAAGCCTGAACCACATTCTTTTCTCCCACCAGATTGGTGATGTAGGTGCGGATGCGGAAGCCTGCCGCGTCCGAATCCGTGAGCAGGATCAGGCCGTTTTTCTGCGCCAGCGCTTTGAACAGCTGCTGGCGCTTTTTGTCGCTGTAAATGCCAAATCCATCCGTCAGCAAAATCATGGCATCGGTTAGATGGGAGAGCCGGGCCGCATCGTACTTGCCCTCCACAATGAGCACCCGGCCTGTATGGATCATTTCGTTTTCCTTCATCGTCCGCTCCCCGCCATTGCCAACCGGCACAGCGCTGTTTCCAGCAGGATCTGGTCATCGGTAGGCTGGCTTTTCAGGCTCTGGTCCAGTTCCAGCAGCACCTGCATACAGTTTTCGATCTGGCCCAGCGTGTAATGCGAGGCTGTTTCGGCCGACCGCTTGAGCCGGTAATCACTGCCCTTATAGCCAAAATCCTTGAATACCGTGCTGTAATTTTTCCGTTTTGCTGCCCCCAGCTTGACCCGGTACAGATCCACATAGCTGCCGATCATGGCCGCTGTAATGGCAATGGGCTCCTGCTGCAGGCGCAGCAAAGTCTGCAGCTTTTTGCAGGCACCTGTGGCGTTTTTGGCCGTGATCATGCGGATCATCTCGAACACGTCTGCTTCCAGACTGACCGTGCCCATTTCCGCCACCATCGCTGCCGTGACCGTCTGATACCCGGACAATGCACAGAGCTTATCCACCTCATTTTCCAAAAGGAACGGATCCTCGCCGCAGCGCTCCAGCAGCGCCGCCGCTGCGCCGTCCGGCAGGGTGGTTTTCTGCTCCTTTGCGCGATCGATCATCATCATTTTCAGTTCAAAGGGCTTGGGCTTAGCCAATTCTTCGGTGTAGCCAAGCGCCTTGCACTGCGCGATCAGCTTCTGTGCGCGCTTGCCTGTTTTGAGCTTGCTGCGCTCCAGTTCAAACACGCTGCCCAGCACCACCACAGCATTTTCCAGACTGGAAAGGGTGCTGTTCAACTCTTCCAGATCCTTGTCACTGTAAGCTGCAGGGTCGATCTCCGGCAGCACCACCACACGCCGGGTGCCAAAAAATGAGATGGTGCCCGCCGCCATGATGAGCTGTTCGATCTCCGGCGCAGCTCCATCCAGAACCGTGGCGTCCTCGTCGCTGTCTGCGGTCAGGATGCGGGTGGCCGCTGCCACGGCCTGCCGCACCAGATACCGTTCACTGGAATAAAAATAGTAGACCGGACACTCCTTGTCCGCCAACTGCCGGAGTTTTGTCTCGGTCGCCATGCAGGCACCTCCCTTCTCTTATGGTGTTGTTCTATTGTACCACACTCTGCACGGATTGCAAAGCATCACTCTGTTTTCAGCCCGCCGTGCCGCCGCAGGCTGATGGATGCCGCCAGTTCTTTTCTGTTGTCCATCCAGTCATAGCTGCGCAGGGCCAGAACATTTTTATACTGCACAGCATCCGGCTTTGCAGGGGATGCCAGCAGCCACTGCACTGTGACCTGTTTTGCCAGTTCTACAGTTCCATTGACCACGGCAAACTGCCGATTGCCCACAGTCAGCCGCACAAGACAGCCCTTCCGGGTGCGCAGCATTTCCACCAGAGCCGGTGTGCACCGCAGCTTTTGTGCTGTGTTCACCGCCATTTCTGCTGCCGGAAGTGTCCGCTCTGCTTCCAGTGTACAGGCCGTTTTAGGATTTGTGCGCAGGTCTGCCACAAGCTCCACAGTCTGCACGCCCCGCCGGGCAAGCTGGTTTTCCACTGCGTTCTGGGCAGAAGCTCCGCCCCGGAACAGCACCACGGCGGTATCGTTCTGGGTGACGACCACTGCCGGCGCGTTGGCGCTGCCTACAAGGTCGATGTGCACCACATCCCGGCTGAGAGCATTGCCCAGCCCGATGGAAACAGCTGCCGCCAGCAGGATGCATGGCCCTGCCACCCGCAGCCGTACCCGCCAGTGGAACGCCAGCCAGCACAACAGGATCAGCACCAGACACACGATGGCTGCATAGGCCGTATCGAAGTAGATGCCCGCGCCCGGTTTTGCAGAGATCCAGACGGCCCAGCGGTCGAGCAGGCCGGTCAACGCCGCAGACGCTGCGGACAGCACCCCATACAGCGGAGCAAGAGCGGGTGCCAGGCCGGCAAAGGCCGTGCCAAGGCCCAGCAGCATCATGGGCTGGATGAGCCACAGCACCGCCACACTGGATGCCACCGCATAAATGCTCACACTCAGCCCGCGCAGCACCAACACCGGGAATGTGGCCACCGAAGCACAAAACGAGATGCAAATGCTTTCCGCAAGGCCCCAAAGACGTTCCGGCAGTTTGAAATACCATGGGCGCTTCACCGGATTTTTCGCGTTTTTCCAGAACTGGCGGTACCACGCATCCCGGGCGCGGCGGATGCACACACCGCCTGCCACCGTGCCCACCACCGCCGCAAACGAAAGTTCAAAGCCGATATCGCACACTGCATAGCTGTTGCCTGCGGTCATAACGATACCTGCCACCGCCAGAGAGGTAAGGGTATCCGGCGGGCCGTACAACCACACACCCAGTGCACCGACCCAGACCGCCACTGCGGCGCGGCATACCGAGGGTGTGAAGCCGGTCACGCCCATCAGCAAAAAGGCCAGCAGACTTCGGAATACCGCCCGGCGTCTGCGCCTGCGGTAGCTCTGCTCCCACTCGTAGGGCAGGAGTGTGCTGAGGATATCACCGCACAAAATGGACACATGCATTCCGCTTACCACCAGCACATGGGCAAGACCCGCGCCCCGGTAGGCGCTGCGCATGGCCGAAGACAGATAACTCCGGTCGCCGGTAGTCATGGCAGCCAGCACACCGCCGGTCTTGCCGTCCATACGGCGGCGCAGCGACGCACTGAGCCTTTGCTGCAGGCGGTGGGTGCGGGCGCGGAAGCTGTCGCTTTCGCCCAGAACTGTAAGCTCCGGCCCATCCTCGTCCATTTCCGCCTGCAGAGCGATGCCGTCCGCATACAGGCTGACCCGGCTTCCGGATGCCGGGTCCGACAGTATAAATCTTCCCTGCACCCTTTCCCCGGCTTTGCACTCCGGCAAAGCACTGCACTCCACCCGGAAGGATGCCGCGCTGCCGTTCACTTTCTCTACATGCAAAACAGCATCCACGATACCGGGATCGTAGGAATCCGCCGTGCTTTCCACCTCTGCGGTCAGCACCAGCGGACGGCCTGCATATTGCACCCGGATGCGCTCCAGCCGGTTTGCCGTGTGCAGCACCGATGCCATACCCACAGCAGTACCCAGCAGGATGCAGAGCGCTGCTTTGCGGGCATCATCAAAGATGCACAGCACCAGACAAACGACAACAAAAAATGCCGCAAACGGCACAAAAAGTTCCGTTTGCGGCAAAAAAACGCACACTAACTCCACACCCAGCATTCCAGCGCAGAAAACGCAGAGCGGGCGTCGCATTACAGCTTAGTGGAAGAACAGAGGCAGCGGCTCAAGGAAGATGATATCCTTGCGCTCAGCTGCATCGCCCTCGGCCAGAACAGCGGCCTGGCCCACAATGGTGCACTGGGTCTGCTCAGCCAGCGCGTCCAGAGCCTTGAGCGAACCGCCAGTGGAAATGACATCGTCCACCACCAGAACGCGCTTGCCGCTCATCTTGTCCAGCTCCTTGCGGTCGATGACCAGCTTCTGCTTGCCTGCGGTGGTGATGGACTGATCCTCCACCACCACGGGGTCGGTCATATACAGCTTTTCGCCCTTGCGTGCGCAGACGTAGGGCTTGCCGCTCTGGCGGCTCATCTCGTGTGCCAGAGGGATGCCCTTGGCCTCGGCGGTCAGCAGGATATCAAAATCCGGGCACTTCCTCAGCAGTTCAGCGGCAGCAGCCACGGTCAGCTCGGCATCACCCAGCATGATAAAAGCAGCAATGTCCATGTGGTCATTCACCTTGCAGATGGTCAGCTCACGGGTCAGGCCTGCAACGTGCAGAGTATAGGTCTCAGCCATAATTCAACGCTCCCTTTTTATTGGAATCAGACAGGCAGCTTTTCGCCGCCCAGAACATGGAAATGCAGATGTTTCACGGTCTGGCCTGCGTCCTCGCCAACATTGGAGATGACGCGGTAGCCGTTGTTCAGGCCCTGCTCCGCAGCCAGCTTTGCGATCACTGCAAAGATATGGCCCAGCAGTGCGCCGTCCTCTTCGGTCAGCGCAGCGGCAGAGACAATGTGCTTTTTGGGCACCACCAGAAAGTGCACCTTGGCCTGCGGGTTGATGTCGTAAAACGCCACCACCTGCTCGTCCTCGTACAGCTTCTTGGAGGGGATTTTCCCCTCCGCGATCATACAGAACAGACAATCTTCCATGGGAAACAACTCCTTCCTGATATTTTATAAACGTCCCCGCCCTCTCAGGCCGCTTTGCGTCCAGCTCTCCCAAAGAGAGAGCCCTTGGCAAAACCATAAACTTTGGCAGCGCGTCAGCGCTGACGGAGAGGGCGAACCCGTTTTCTTATTCGCCCAGAGCCTTCTTGACGATGGTGCCGACAGCAGCCAGAGCTTCGTCGATCTTGGTCTCGTCCTTCAGGCCGGCCATTGCAAAGTCCGGCTTGCCGCCGCCCTTGCCGCCGGCAATGGCAGCGATCTCCTTGACCAGAGCACCGGCCTTCAGGCCCTTTTCCTGTGCCTGTTTGGTCACAGTGACAGCCATGGTGATCTTATCCTCAGCCTTGCCCACCAGAACCGCCACAGCGGGCTTCACAGCCTTGTCGCGGATGGTATCGCACATGCCGCGCAGGGTGTCGCCGGTGGTGCCGGTGAAGTATGCAGAAGCGATCTTCACGCCGCCGATTTCTTCGGCATTGTCAAACAGGCTGGTCACCTTGGAAGCGGCGACCTGTGCCTTGATCTCTTCCAGCTCCTTGGCCAGAGCCTTGTTCTCAGCCATCACGGCCTCGGCACGGACGGGCAGAGCGGTCACGTTGTTTGCCTTCAGGGTGTTTGCCACGGTATGCAGCATAGCCTCCTGCAGGTTTGCACGGATCAGCAGGTTGCGGCCGGTGACAGCCTCGATGCGGCGGATGCCCGCAGCAACGGAGGCCTCGCTCACGATCTTGAAGCCGCCGATCTGGGCGGTGTTCTTCACGTGGGTGCCGCCGCAGAACTCGGTAGACCAACCCTCGATGTCCACAACACGCACGACCTTGCCGTACTTTTCGCCGAACAGAGCCATTGCACCCAGCTTCTTGGCTTCCTCAATGGGCATTTCCCGGACGGTGACGTTCATGGACTCGTAGATTTTATCGTTCACGATCTTCTGCACGCGGGCCAGCTCCTCGGGAGTGACAGCGCTGAAGTGGGTAAAGTCGAAGTGAGTAATCTCTGCATCCTGATAGGAGCCTGCCTGATGGACGTGGTCGCCCAGCACTTCACGCAGAGCTGCCTGCAGCAGATGGGTGGCGGTGTGGTTGCGGGCAATGGCCATGCGGTATTCCTTATCCACCTGAGCGGTCAGGTGGTCGCCCACCTTCACGATGCCGCTCTCCAGCACGCAGGTGTGGACGTAGTAGCCCTTGGGGGTCTTCTTCACATCCAGCACGCGCAGGTTGCAGTCGGCGCTGTTCAGCATGCCGTGGTCCGCAGCCTGACCGCCCATCTCAGCGTAGAAGGGGGTCTTATCCAGAACCACCAGCACGCCGTCCTTTGCTTCCTCATCAGTAGCAATGGCGTCGGTCAGGGTCTCCTCGTCGCTCAGGGCGACCACGACACCGGTGTCGTTCAGGGTCTCGTAGCCGGTAAAGACGGTGGGCTCTGCATTCAGCGCACCGAACAGATCCTCGCTCCAGCCGGAGATGTTCTTCTTCAGGCGCTCCGCACGGGCACGCTCCTTCTGCTTGGTCATTTCGGCGTGGAAGCCTTCCTCGTCGATCTCAATGCCCTGCTCTGCAGCGATCTCCTTGGTCAGATCCAGCGGGAAGCCGAAGGTATCGTTCAGCTTGAACACATCCAGACCCTTCAGCAGGTGCTCATGTGCCTTTTCCAGACCGTCGATCATGTTGTTCAGGATGTTCATGCCGGCATCAATGGTACGGGCAAAGTTTGCCTCCTCGGTGCCGATGACCTTCTTGATATAAGCATCGTGCTCGCGCAGCTCGGGGTATGCGCTCTCGCTGGACTGGATGACAGTCTCCACCAGCTCCACCAGGAACGGGCGGGTGATGCCCAGCATACGGCCATGGCGGGCAGCACGGCGCAGCAGGCGGCGCAGCACATAGCCGCGGCCCTCGTTGGAAGGCAGGATGCCATCGGACACCATGAAGGTGCAGCTGCGGATGTGGTCGGTGATGACACGGATGGAGATGTCGTCCTTGGCATTTTCGCCATAGGTCTTGTTTGCGATGTGCTCCACATGGTGCAGCACGCTCTGCACGGTGTCCACCTCGAACAGGTTGCCCACGTTCTGCATCACGCAGGCCAGACGCTCCAAGCCCATGCCAGTATCGATGTTGGGGCGTGCCAGACGCTCGTAGTGGCCCTTGCCGTCGGCATCGAACTGACTGAACACGAGGTTCCAGATCTCCATATAGCGGTCGCAGTCGCAGCCCACGCCGCAGGTCGGCTTGCCGCAGCCGTACTCGGGGCCGCGGTCAAAGTAGATCTCGGAGCAGGGGCCGCACGGGCCGGAGCCGTGCTCCCAGAAGTTGTCCTCCTTACCCAGACGCACCATGTGGTCCGGGGCGATGCCAACCTTCTTGGTCCAGATATCGTAGGCCTCGTCGTCCTCCTCATACACAGAGATGTGCAGACGGTCCTTGGGGATAGCCATCCACTCGTCACTGGTCAGGAACTCCCAAGCCCAAGGAATGACCTCGTCCTTGAAGTAATCCTGGAAGGAGAAGTTGCCCAGCATCTCAAAGAAGGTGCCGTGGCGGGCAGTGATGCCCACACGCTCGATATCCGGGGTGCGGATGCACTTCTGGCAGGTAGTCACGCGGTGGCGGGGCGGCTCCTCCTGTGCCAGGAACCACTTCTTCATGGGAGCCATGCCGCTGTTGATCAGCAGCAGGCTGGGGTCGTTCTTGGGTACCAGGGGGAAGCTGTCCAGACGCAGATGACCCTTGCTTTCAAAGAAGCTCAGGTACTTTTCGCGCAGTTCATTCAAACCGGTCCATTGCATAGATCTTTCTCTCCTCAATTGTCTTTGGCGTTTGTGCGCCGTTTTTATGCTGTTATGGCAGAGGGGCGGCACGGAGAAAAAACAAAAAACAGCCCTCATCCCAAAAGGGACGAAGGCTGCTTGTGCATCAAACTCCGTGGTACCACCCAAATTGCAAAGGATAACGTGTCCCCTGCCGCTTTCGGCGCATTAACGCTGCGCAGCGTCCGGTTTGCATTCGCCGGAAGCTCCGGGGTGGCGCGAAATGATCCCGACCGGAGCACCTTACAGCCGTGGGCGCTCTCTCTGGACGGTGGTGTGTGCATTTCTGACCCCATCATTGCCATCTGTCATAATTTTACATTCCGCAAAGCAGACACAATGCCCCTTTGCGTACAGCTAAATTATAGCATACGCAAAACGTTTGTCAACGGTTTTGAGCAAAATTTACGGCACCCAGATGCGGTCTGCACGGGTTATCTCGCCGTTTTGGATGGTCACGGTCGTGTTTCCTGCATTCCACCCATAAGCATCTTCTTCATTGCTCATTGCATCACAAACCGTCCGATCTCCCTTTACGATCACTGGGTCGGCTTCAAAGTCTGCTGCACCGTCCGATAGTTCGATATCGTCTGCCATAACAAGTTGCTTAGCCACTCCAACTTCATAATAAGCGGGAAAATCATCCCATGTCAGAGTCCGGTAGTGGTCATCCTCTTTGCATAAGTCAATACCACCTTCTTCTATTCCACCGTTGATGGTCACATAGTTGTTTTCTCTCTCAACGCTTTCCACTGTTAGGGCTGTAATTTCTTCTGTCCCGTTTAGATGTGTTATAATGGTATCTCCTTCGCTCAATGCTTCAATATCTGCGGCTGTGTACCGGTCATAGTCGTATACAACAGCATTGTTGATGGTATTCTTGCGTTCACCGACCCATACTTTATCGCTTTCAAAGCTGATGTGATAAGTGCCATCCGAAAGTGGGTCACTCAGTAAAACACCTTGCATTGGGTGTACTTCCGTTTTTTGCGCCTCCGAAGATGTCGTGCTTGCCGTGGAAGCCGCTGTGCTTCCAGCCGTGGAACTGGACGCCCCACAGCCCACCATTGTTATTCCAATAGCCAAAAGCACAGTAAGTGTCACTATTTTATGGTTCCATCTCATACGAAAACCTTCTTTCTCTTGCTTGACGGAACGTTTCCGTTCCGCTACAATAAAAACGAATCAAGAACCCATTCTATTGCGACTGATTTTAAGATAGAGAGGAATTTCCCGTGAAAATTTTAAAAGTAAAATGTCTTGCCCCCGCCCGGCTGGACAATTATCTGACCCAGCAGTACCCCGCCCTGACCCCCGGCCGCCTGAACAAGGCGCTGCGGGAAAACAAGATCAAGCTGAACGGCAAAAAACAGCCGCTTTCCACCCGCGTGATGGCGGGCGATGAGATCAAGCTGTTCATTCTGGATGACGTGCTGGACGCCGACCGCCGGGTGGAAGGCCCCGCATGGAAGAACGCCCGCACCCCGGCACAGGTGGTGTACGACTGCCCGCAGATTCTGATCGTGAACAAGCCCGCCGGCGTTGCGGTGGATGGCCCGGAGGACGATACTCTGCTGAACCGTGCGCTGCTGTACCTGAACAAGCAGGGCGAGTACAAGGAGAACGACCTGTACACCCCCGCCTTGTGCCACCGGCTGGACACCGGCACCAGCGGCCTTGTGATCATTGCCAAGACCCCGGAGGCCGAGGAGCTGTTCCTTTCTGCCATCAAAAACCGCGAGGTGCAAAAGACCTACCTCTGCGTCACCTTTGGCCGTCCCATGCCGCCGGACGCCACCTTGGGCGGCTACCTGCTGAAGGATGCCGACCGCGGCATTGTGAAGATCGTGGAGGACAAGCAGCCCGGTGCCAAGGAGGTGGAAACCCGGTACGAGACCATCGCCGTCTCCGGCCGTCTGGCCCTGCTGAAGGTGCAGCTGATCACCGGCCGCACCCACCAGATCCGCGCCCACATGGCCAGCATCGGCTGTCCCATCCTTGGCGACAGCAAGTACGGCAACAACAGCGCCAACCGGGAGCTGAAGCTGAAGTATCAGGCACTGTGCGCATGGGAGCTGACCATGCCCCGCTTCACCCAGCCGGACTTTGCCTTCCTCAGCGGCAAGACCTTCCACGCCCCGAAGCCGTGGTATTACCAGCAGGTGCTGGATGGCACCTTGAAGTAACAAAAAAGGAGATGCCCTGCAGGGCATCTCCTTTTTTGTTACTTATAATAGAACGCTCAGACCCGCACCATATCCGGGGTGATCTCCGCCAGCGTATGGGCACCGCACATCTGCATGGTGTCGGCCAGTTCCCCGGCCAGCTTATCGATGTAGCACTTCACGCCCTCTGCGCCGCCGCCGTAAACTGCGGTCACGAAGGGGCGGCAGATCAGAACGCCGTCTGCGCCCAGTGCCAGCGCCTTGAACACATCCACACCGGTGCGGATGCCGCCGTCCACCAGCACCTTCACGCCGGTGCCCTTGAGGACTGCGGCGATCTCCGGCAGCACCTCGGCGGTGGCGGGGCACTGATCCAGCACACGGCCGCCGTGGTTGGACACCACGATGGCAGCGGCACCGGCCTGCTTCGCCTTCAGTGCGCCCTTAACGGTCATCACACCCTTGACGATGAAGGGGCGCTCGGCCAGCTGCACGATCTCGGCCAGTTCCTCCACGCTCTTGCTGCCGGCGGGCGGGGTCATGTTCTTCAGGAAGGGCAGACCCGCCGCATCCACGTCCATAGCCACGGCAAAACAGCCGCTGGCCTTGGCCTGTGCCATTTTCTCGCGGATGGTGTCGATGTTCCACGGCTTGATGGTGGGCACACCGCAGCCGCCCGCAGCGCCAATGGCGCGGGTAGCCATCTCCATCACGGTAGGGTTGGTGCCGTCACCAGTAAAGGCAGCAATGCCGTTTTCGGCACAGGCGCGCACCAGTACATCGTTATAGGTCATATCGGTGTAGGTATCGGAGTAGTGCAGGTTCACCGCGCCCACAGGGCCCGCAAAGAAGGGATAGCGGAAGCTTTTGCCGAACAGCTCCAGCGTGGTGTCCGGTGCACCGCCGGGGCACAGGGTGTCCATGTTCACCCGGATATCTGCCCACTTATTATAATTGCGGATAGCGGTATCGCCCACACCCTTGGCACCCGGGCCGGGGATCTGGTTTTTACAGGCCACGCCGTTGCACACCGGGCAGGCCTTGCAGTATTGACCAATGCAGGTACGGGCATTGGCAAGCACTTCAGAATAAGTCATAAAAGCATCCTCCTTATATTTCCCGCCGCTGCGGCACAAAATGACCCACCGCAGTGCTCTTTGCCCTCAATATAGACCTATTTTAAAGGTGCGTCAAGGGCTTTTTGTCCTTTCCATCCATGCGGCAGAATACTTTCTCGCGTTTTTTCGTCATTTTTAAAAAAGTCTGATTTTTTTCAAAAAAATCCTTGACAAAAAGCCTGCTTTCAGGTATTATAGTGGAGCGCCAAGGGCACCCGCCCAAAGGCAGAACAGAAGATGTGGAAAGATGGCTGAGTTGGTCTAAGGCGCACGACTGGAAATCGTGTAACGTGTCAAAAGCGTTCTGGGGTTCGAATCCCCATCTTTCCGCCAGAAACCTGAAACAGAGATGTTTCAGGTTTTTTGTTTTGTCCGCAGTTTGCGGCGCTTGACATTTGCGGGCAGTTCCGTTATGCTGAAACAAATACGTTTTACCGGAAGGAGAGGTTTTTCCATGGCATCTTCCCACAAAAAGCGCACTGGTCTGCGGGCGGCGCTGATCGTTCTGCTGTGTCTGGTTTTGGTGTGCGCGGTGGCTGCGGCAGTGCTGTACAGCTTCGTCAGCCGCAAGATCAAGGCATTCCAGAGCGGTGCCAGCTTTGCGCTGGACTACACCATCACCTCCACCGAAGCAGAGCCCCCTGCCCTTTACGCCCTGCTGGACAAGTTCGGCGGCACCACCGGCAGCCTGACCGGCCAGTACACCCCCCGGGCGGTGCAGCTGGCGCTGTACCCAACGGGCACCAGCACCGTCAACGATGCCCCTCTGACCCGGATGTACATCAGCGAGGAAGAGACCCTGTACGATGCCGGACATCTGTACAACAAGCTGCGCAGTACGGTTGTTGCCGAATATCCGCTGGCAAGCCTGCTGCTGCCGGGCTGGTCGCTGGGCAGCTACATTTCCCAAAACCAGCTGGCCACCCTGCTGGGGGTAGACCCCGCCGCCACCGGCTTGCAGCAGGTGAATGACTTCCAGCTGGATCTCAAGCAGCTAAAAACCGTGCAGCCCGCCAACGCCAAGGAAGGCTACCTCTACCTTCAGCTGCCGAACCTCGCCGCCGGTGAGGATGCGCCGCAGCTGATTCTGGGCATCGAAAAGCAGGGGCTGCTCAAGACCCTGTCCCCCAAGGTGCACATCCTGCTGGACGTGCCCGCCCACCACATCCATGCAGAGCTGACCGGCACGGTGACTGCCGCCCAGACCGTGGTGACCGCTCCCACCTCCCGGATGCAGGACTCTGACGTGGAAAGCCTTGTGCAGCTGCGCAAGACCATCGAGAGCATCGTGCAGTTCGTGCAGACCGCCGCCCAGAACGACGATGCTGCCGCCTCCCCTGCTGCATAAAAAAGCTTATATAAACGAAAAAAAATCGGACAGACTGCGGTCTGTCCGATTTTTTGCGTTTTATGATCTCTTACTTCTTTACGGTCTTTTTGCAGGGTGCACGCTTTGCCTTGGGCTTTGCAGCGGCGGGGGCAGTCTTAGTTGCAGGGACAGCAGTCTCAGCCTTGGTCTCCGCAGCGGGCGCAGCCTTCACCTCTGCGGCGGGGGCAGCAGGCTCAGCCTTTGCCTTAGCAGCCTTCTTCACGGCGGGCTTTTCTGCCTTGACCGGCTCTGCGGCCTTTGCAGCGGGCTTCTCCTCCACCTTCTTGGCGGTGCGGGGCTTGCGGGCTGCGGGCTTTTTGGCGGGAGCGGCTTCCTTGGCGGGTGCGGACTTCGTCTCGGCAGCGGCTGCTGCCTGCTCAGCCTTAGCGGCACGCTTTACGCGGTCCTTTACCTCAGAGATGACCCACAGCTGGTCGCCACCGCCGGGTACTTCCTGCCAGATCTGCAGCACAGCGCCCACCTCGGCACCCATGCCCACGGTGTCCACGCACTTGCCGCCTGCCCAAGAAGAACGCAGACGCACGGTTCCCTCCGGGGTGTGCTCTACCTTCCACATCTGGGACGTGCCGCCCACGTCCTCCCACAGATGCAGCCAAGTGCCGTTGGCAGTGCCGGTCATGGTCAGATCCAGCAGCTTGCCGGAGGCACGGTTGCGGATGCGGTACACGCCATCGCCCTCGCGGACAAAGCTCCACTCCTGTTCGGGCTTGTGGTCGTACTTCCCCAGACGGACAGTGCCGCCGTCCTTGCTGCCCTCCACTGCCTGAATGACATTGCCGGTGTGAGCGGCAATGGTATAAAAGCGGTCAGCCTCGATCACAGTTTGTGCTACGGATTTCATGTACAAATCCCTCCCAATCATAAAATGCACAGATTTTTCCAATTCCTTCTTATAAAGAATACCACATATCGTGATTTTTCACAAGCAATTCGACAATTCTTTAGCACTTTATATAGAAACCATCCTGTTTTCGCCTGCTTTTTCGCCCCTTCGCAGGGGCGAAAGGCCGTTTTTATTCCCTCGACATTTTGTCGCAACTGCGTTATACTGTTTCTATCAGGACTATCTGCCGCTCTGGAAGGGGCGGCTTTCTCGTTTTTGAAGGAGGATATTTTCCCATGACCCAGCAGGACCGCACTGCGGTGCAATATCATAAAATGACCGAGACCCCTATCCCCCGGCTGATCCTCAGCCTTGCCGCGCCCACGATTTTGAGTATGCTGATCACCAGCATCTACAATCTGGCCGATACCTTTTTTGTAGGGCGCATCTCCACCAGCGCTTCCGGCGCGGTGGGCGTCGTTTCCAGCCTGATGGCCATCATTCAGGCGCTGGGCTTTATGCTGGGGCACGGCTCCGGCACCATCATCAGCCGCCGCTTGGGCAGTCAGGATACCCGCGCCGCCACCCGCTTTGCCTCTACCAGCTTTTTTACTGCGCTGGCCTTTGGCGTAGTGCTGGCGGTGGTCGGCCTTGCCACCCTGCCGGACTTTATGATGCTGCTGGGCAGTACCAAAACCATTCTGCCCCACGCCTGCGCCTACGCCCGCCCCATCCTGCTTGCCGCACCGCTGATGATCTCCAGTCTGGTGATGAACAACATCCTGCGGTATGAGGGCAAGGCAAACCTTGCCATGATCGGGCTGGTCACCGGCGGACTGCTGAACATCGCGCTGGACCCGCTGTTCATGTTCGCTTTAGGGCTGGGCACTGCCGGTGCCGGCATTGCCACCGCCCTCAGCCAGACCATCAGCTTTGGCATTCTGCTGTATATGTTCCTGCGGGGCAAAACGGTCAGCCAGTTCCGGCTTTCCGCCGTCACCCGGGAGCCGCGCGAGTTTTTGCAGATCCTTGCAGGCGGCGCGCCCAGCTTTGGCCGTCAGGGGCTGAACAGCATCGGCGGGATGCTGCTGAACATTGCCGCCCGCAGCTACGGCGATGCCGCCGTGGCGGGCATGAGCATCGTGTCCCGCATTTTTATGTTCATCCTCTCGGTGGCCATCGGCGTGGGACAGGGCTTGCAGCCGGTGGCGTCCTTCAACTACGGCGCGCGCAAGTACCACCGGGTGCGGCAGGCCGCCGTCTTTACCCTGAAAGCCGCCTTTGCGCTGCTGGTGGTGCTGATCGCGGTGTGCTGGTGGAACGATGAAAACCTGATTCGCCTGTTCCGGGATGACCCGGCGGTCACCGCCGTGGCGCTGCCTGCCTTCCGCTACCAGTGCTTTGCCATCCTTTTACAGCCGGTGATCGTAGTGACCAACATGACCTTCCAAAGCGTTGGCAAGGCCGGGCGTGCCACCTTTCTGGCCTGCTGCCGACAGGGCGTGTGCTTTATCCCGCTGATCCTTGTACTTCCCCGGGTGCTGGGACTTGTGGGTGTGGAGCTCTGCCAGCCCATTGCGGACGCGCTCACCTGCTTCATCTCGCTGCCCTTTTTGCTGGCCTTCCTGCGGCAGCTGGAGCAGATGGACAAGGCAGAAGCGTCCCATGCCCCGGCACAGCTGTAATGCAATTGTAACCGTTTTTAGCCGCATTTTTCTGCAAGCTCTGCAATGAAAAATGCGGCTGTTTCGTATTCTGTGTGAACGGAAAAATTTTCCTCCCTGTTTTAGCTGGGTGTTCGTAAAACAGTTTTCGAGAAATGACATGGCAACTGCCTGTCAGGATTGGTTACGAGTACCCGGCTAGGCCGAGGAAGCATCAAGTCCCATGTCCGCACCGTCAAGGTGTTGGGTATGGGGCTTTTTGCATTTCAGGAACGTGTACACCTCTGGCAAGGTGTAACACACTAGACTTTGTACCAAAGTCGTGTGCCAAAGGTGCTGCGCCCCTTAGAATCCCTGCTCACATCGCCTGTGGACGATGTGGATTCGCCGCATAGAAAGCTCCACAAAGGCGCACCCCGGCTGTTTGCGGCGAGGAAAAGGCACTTCTGCGGAAGTGTAATAACCCACTATGACACTTTCATCCCTGCGGCCTGCAAAGTGCCGTGGGCTCTCCGAGGGGGAACGGTTGTATAAGGTACGTTTCGGGCGAATCGCTGCGTACGTGCGTACGGAAGGTTGGTACGCACGTACGCAGTAAAACGGCCAAATTCTCGTATATATGGGTGGTCATTTGACCACGAGTGTGGTATACTTCACTTGGAAAACCAATTAAGGCAGATATAATGCACAGGGATGTGCTTTATATAATAAAAGCAGGATAAAAACGCAACGCATTTCTTTCTGAGAGATGCCAGAGCTGGTAGGTAGCCCAGCCGTCTACACCGCACGGTGTAGGTAAGTAACCTTCCCCTCCGGGTTGTCCGTTCCTGTAAGGATTTATTTCAGGAGGGTTTCGTTATGGACATTGATTCTACAAAGCTGACTGTATTTTTTGAGGATCCATTCTGGATCGGAGTATTTGAACGTATTGAGAGAAGAAAGCTTTCAGTGTGTAAAGTCGTGTTTGGTCCAGAACCAAAGGACTATGAAGTCTGGGAGTATCTGCTCAAAAATTACAGTCGGCTGCGCTTCAGTCCATCTGTTGAGACAGTTGTAAAGAAAGAGTCTGTGAACCCAAAGCGATTGCAACGACAAATCCGAAAGGAAACAGTTGCCACAGGAATCGGTACAAAGTCACAGCAGGCGTTGCAAATGCAGCGAGAAGAAAATAAGCTGGTGCGAAAAGCACTTAGCCGTAAACAACGCGAAGCAGAAAAGCAGCGTCAGTTTGAACTGAAACAGCAGAAGCGAAAGGAAAAGCATCGGGGCAGATAATGCCCCTTTGCTTTTATCTGGCAGGGTTTGGGGCAGGCACGCCCCAACAAGAAGCTGTCCCAAAAGGGCAAGAATTTTCAAGAATTGAAAATTTGTGGCCACGGGACGATTCTTGCTCTCACGAAAACCCATACTTTTTGAAAATCCGCTTTTCGCAGCCAAAGGAGGATGCACCATGAAAAAAGAGATCGAAGCCTTCGTCAACGCAGCCAACGAGCAGGAGTTGGAAGCCGCATGGAATAACCTCTCGGCAGAGGAACAGCGAGTTTTCGAGCAGCTCATGGAGGAAGAACCACCCGAAGATGCACTGGCATTTTTCGCACAGCTGTATGATGATGCCCCGAAAGAGCAGACCAGCGAGACTGTGAACATCTCCGAAAATGAAATCTATTTCAAGCGGAAGCCCTTGACCGAAGAGCAGAAGAAACACAGCTCTTATGTGGACGAGAACGGCAACCTCCATGTCAAGAACCTGTCCGCTTTCTGGATTCCAGAACTGACCACCACGGAGAAAGTCGGTCACACCACCTACACCGTGACCGGCAGCTATGAGGGCAAGGAGTCCTTTTTGAAGAAGCTGGAGCGCATTGTTGCCAAGAACGCCCAGCAAAAATTTGAAGATGAGGGTGCAGACGAATGACAACTGCGTCCAATTCTGCTATACTTGACCCGGTAACCAATCCTGTACCGACAGTTGCTCCACAGAGTAAGGAGGACACAACAATGTCTGGAGCAACGAATAAA
>OKRY01001077.1_pt1 | contig 22500 bp, 16 predicted proteins | sample 1601121 | NCBI WGS metagenome assembly OKRY01 (sample SAMEA3541546, study PRJEB24748) | human gut metagenome | biome: human gut; feature: human-associated habitat; material: faeces | place: China | collected 2012
ATGGACCAAGATAGTGACTTTGAAATAGTTGCTATTAATGACTTAACAGATGCTGAACAATTAGCTTATTTATTAAAATATGATACGGCACATCGTCCTTACAGAAAAGAAGAAATATCATTTGAAGGAGATATGCTTGTTGTTGGTGATAAGAAAATTAAAGTACTTAGTGAGAAAGACCCGGCATTATTACCTTGGAAAGAATTAAATGTTGATTTAGTTTATGAATGTACAGGATTATTTACATCAGAAGAAAAAGCGAAAGCTCATATAGAAGCAGGAGCTAAAAAAGTAGTTATTTCTGCTCCAGCTAAAGGAAATGTAAAAACAGTTGTTTATAATGTAAATCATGATATCTTAACTAAAGAAGATAAAATAATATCAGCAGCAAGTTGTACTACTAACTGTTTAGCACCAGTATTAAATGTTATTGACAAGGAATTTGGAATAGCAAGTGGTTATATGACAACAGTTCATGCTTATACTAATGACCAAGCAAATCTAGATGTTGCTCATAAAAAAGGAATCTATGCAAGACGTGGTCGTGCTAGTGCTGCTAATATAGTTCCAACTAGTACGGGAGCAGCTAGTGCAATTGGAAAAGTAATTCCTTCTCTTGATGGTAAGTTATCTGGTATGGCGATGCGTGTTCCTGTGATAACTGGTTCAGTTGTTGATTTAGTTTTGAAACTAAAAAAAGAAGTTACAAAAGAAGAAATTAATGAAGTCTTAAAAAGTAATCAGAACGAAACTTTAGGTTATACAACTGACCCAATTGTTTCAAGTGATGTAATTGGAATGAGTTATGGTTCCTTAGTAGATGGTTTATTAACTTCTGTCAATAAAACTGAAGATGGTGAACTAGTTAAAATAATCGCTTGGTACGATAATGAGATGAGTTATTCATATCAAATGGTTAGATGTGCTAAATATTTCTTAAGTTTATAATTTTTGAAGAAAAGCTGGTCTTTTCTTTTTTTCTTGCTTAAAAAATGTTATACTGTCCTTAGGGTGAGTTGGCAATATGAAGAAAACAATAAGAGATTTTAAACTAAACAATAAAAAAGTAATCATAAGATGTGATTTTAATGTCCCTTTAAAAGATTGGAAAATAATAGATGATACAAGAATTAAGAATAGTTTGAAGACTATTCAGTATGCAATAGATAAAAATGCTAAAGTGATATTACTAAGTCATTTAGGAAGAATAAAAGAAGATCAAGATAAAATAAAAAACAACTTAAAGATAGTAGCTGATAGGTTAAGTGACTTATTAGCTAAAAAAGTTATTTTTGTAGATGAAGTAGTTGGTGACAAAGTAAAAACTGCTATCCAGAATATGAGAGTTCAAGATGTAGTTTTATTGCAAAATACTAGATATGAAGATTTAAATGATAAGAAAGAAAGTGGTTGTGACTTAGAATTTGCTAAAGAATTAGCAAGTTATGGTGACATCTTTATTAATGACGCTTTTGGTACTATTCATAGAAAACATGCATCTAATTATGGAATAAGTAAATATCTTGAAAGTGGAATTGGTTTCTTAGTAGAAGAAGAATTAGCTAAACTAGAAACAGTCATAGGTGCACAAGACCGTTTGGACATGCTTTCAAAAGATATAATAGAACATTATGAACAAAGAGCTGATATATTAAATGGAAAAGCTATGATTGTATGTATGACTAGAAAAATAGCAATTAATTTATATAAAGAAATTATAAATAAAAGACCAGATTGGAAAGAACAAGTAAAAGTCGTTTTAACTGATAATAATGATGACCCAACAGAATGGCATGAAATAGTAGGAAATAAAAAATACAGAGATGATTTAGCTACTGAATTCAAGGATGAAAAAAGTAAGCTCAAAATAGTAATTGTTGTTGATATGTGGTTAACAGGATTTGATGTTCCAGATCTTGCAACTATGTATATTGATAAACCTATGAGAGGACATAACCTAATGCAAGCAATAGCCCGTGTTAATAGAGTTTACAAAGATAAAGAAGCAGGACTAATTGTAGATTATATAGGTATAGGAGCAGACTTAAGAAATGCTTTAAATGAATATACAAACAGGGATAGAGATAAAGTTCCAGATATTACTGCTGCTTATGTTATAGTAAAAGAAAAATTAGAAGTTATGAGAGATTTCTTTTATGGGTTTGATTATCAAGCTTTCTTTAGTAGTTCAAATCAATTAAGGCTAAGAACTCTTGCAGATGGTATAAATTATGTGCTTTCTAAAGATGAGGAAGAAAAGAAAGATTTTATTGCTGAAGCAACAGCTTTATCACAAGCTGAAACGCTTGCAAGAAGTATATTAGATGAGCAAACAAAATTAGAAGTTGAATTCTTTAAAGGTGTAAAAGTTGGAGTAAATAAAATAACTGGAAAGGGACATTTAACAACAACTGAAGTAAACCAAAGAATTTTAAAAGTTTTAGAGCAGGCTATTCAAGAAGATGGAATAATAGATATATTTAAAGCAGCAGAACGTAGTAATCCAGAAATTTCTATACTTTCAGAAGAATATCTTGAAGGTATAAAAAAATCCAAAAATAAAAATATAGCAGCCGAACTATTGAGAAGACTGATTGATGGAAATATTAGAGTATTTAAAAGAACAAATTTAGTAAAATCAGAGCTATTTTCTCAAAAAATGGCTGAAATAATGAAAAAGTACAATAATCGTTTAATTACAAGTGCTGAAGTAATTGAAGAATTATTAAATCTTTCAAAAGAAGTTGTTGAAGCTAGAAATGAAGGTAAAGAAAAAGGATTAACAGATGATGAATATGCTTTTTATGATGCTCTTGTAAAAGATCCAAATGTCTTAAAAGAAATGCAGGATGAAGTTTTAATACAATTAGCTCATGAGCTTACAGAAACAGTTAGAAATAATAGAACTGTTGACTGGGATAAGAAAGAATCAGCTAGAGCATTTATGAGAAGAGAAATAAAAAGATTATTAAGAAAATATCATTATCCACCAACAAAGGCAGATGAAGCAGTTCAAACAGTTGTAAGGCAGGCTGAATTAATGGGAGAAAATTATGATATTAAAATATCAGATGAAAAAAGTATAGAGATGCAGCATGGGATAGAATATTCAGAGAATGATTTTGAAAGTTTATCAATGGTAGCTGAAGAAGGAGAAAAATACACTATAAAAGAAGATAATAATTAGTATTAAAATACGAAAAAATATTGATATTATAGTTATTTTAAAATAAGAGGTGTAATATGAGTTGGTTCAATAAAAAAGAAAGAACATATCAAGAAATAATAGATGAAATACATTCCAATTTAGGAGAGAATAAAAAAGAAAATATTAAATATTTGAAAGAGCAAGCTGAAAAATATAAAAAACATTCTATGGCACATGAAATTTTAAAAGAAATTGGAAGATTATTTACAAGGAATCTTGATGAAGAAGAATTAAAAAAGTTAAATAGTGCTATTGAAAATGATGTTACTATTCATTTTCAGAAAGGAATAGAATATTTAAAAAATGGAGACTTAGATAAAGCAGAAGACGAACTTAATAAATATGTTCAAATTTCTACAGTAATGTTTAAAGATGATAGAATATATAAATATTTTACACCTAGAAATCCAATAGAATATATGCTTATTTTAAATGACGAAAATGGAAAAGAATTTAAAGAAACAGGCACAGATTTTTCAAGTGGATACACATATTTAGGAGTAATAGCTGTTGATAAGAAAAATATAAAGAAAGCTAGAGAAATGCTTGAATTAGCATTTAAGTGGAATCCATACAATTCAGATGCTATTTTTGAATATAATGAAACATTTAAAATGGAAGAAAAATTAGAAGAATATAAAGATAAAGCACTAGAATTCTTTAGTAAACTATATGATCCACATGACCTAGCGAGATTTTATAGGAATTTAGGATACTACTATATAGAAAGAGAAGAATGGGAATTAGCAAAAGCAATATATGTTTATAGTATGCGATTTGATAATAATGACAAGGCAAAAAATGAATTAATTTATATAATGCAAAAGAGTAATAGCCAAGAACTACCAAACTCTGAAAAAGTAAAACCAATGTTAGAGAAGTATTATATTCCTACCAAAATTTCTGAAAGAAATTTAAAAATTATTGAAGAAATGTTAAATGAAATAATGAAAGACAAACAGCAGGATTCTGGATTGGGACAATATTTAAAAGGAATAGATGATTTTTATAAATCATTGTAGTAGGAAGTGTAAAATGGAAAGTATATATAAATATATCTGTAAAAATATACAAAATAATGGCAAGTTAAAAGATAGTTTTAGTTTAGATATATATAATAATACTTCTAATGGAGAATTAAAGTTCGCACTAGGTGCGTTAGATGGTATAAATTATTATCATACTAAAATTGAAACTGATGAAGAATTATTTAATTATATTATAGAAAAATTTAAAGAGGTAAATGCTGAGAATATAGAAGAAACTGCTAACCAAATCGTAGAATATTTTAATAATAGTGAAAAGAGAGTGTTGGCAACAATTGATAATATTTTAGAATGGATTATAGAAAATAAAGATGTAATAGATTTTAATTCTATTTTTAGACTTGCACTTTATTTAGTAATTGAATCAACTAGTACAGAAGCATTAAAAATTGCAATTGGAATAATTGGTTTAATTGACTTATCTAATGAGAAAGAATTAATAGATGTTTTAATAAGACTTGCTTTATGTGATGAGTTTACTTTATATGCAATGGTAGCACTAGGAAATTTGGAAAATGCAAATGATATTAGATTTATGCTTATTAAAAAAGTTAATGGTTGGGGTAAAATATATTTATTAAACACCATACAAGTTACAAACGATACTATAAAAGAATGGTTAATTATAAATGGTTGCAAGAATGAGGTGCATTTTGGTTATACAGCATCAGTAACTGCTGAAAAGATAAACTTGTTGGAAGTATTAAATAGAGACACACTAATGAAAGAAGAATTTTTAGGTATTAATGATATTATGGAAGGTCTTTTTGATGATGGACCAACTAGTGAAATACCTAATAATTATATTGAACTAATAAAAAATTATATAAAACAGTTTAGAAGATTCATTTATGATTTAGAATTTTACGATATGCCAATATTATTATCTATGTTTTTATTTAACAAAGAGACTAAAAGTAAAGAAGATATTGAAATTGCAACAGAAATAATGAATTTAATGGATAGTAATGAAGTCCTTGAGACTTTAAGAGAGTCTATTAACGATGATGAAAAACTACCCAAAGTAATCAATGTTATTAAATTTAATAAGGAAATAAATTTATATAGTGAAATCTATGAAAAGTATAAACAAAATCCTTTTGAATATCATTATTGTTTAGAATACTTATTAAAAAATGATATATTCAAGAAAAAATCAATAGAATTGCTAAGTAATGCACTGAATTTAGAGATGCATTACAGTAAGCCTGAAAATATTTTTGGAATGAATGAAAAATATAGTAATAATTTAGTTTTTATAATACAAATATTAAAAGATTATCCATTCTTAGGTAATGACTTTATTGTAGCAGGAATTAAATCAAGATATATGCAACCTAGAAATGCAGTATTAAATACAATTGAGAGTTGGATAAATATAGCAAATAAAAAATTTAAAGACTTTCCGAAAGAAATTTATAATGCAGTTGTAGAATTACAAAAAACGGAAATAATAAAAAATTATAAAATTAGAATAAATGAATTATTAGAAATTAAAGAAGATTTATCTGAGTACAATGATCCCCCTACAATATGGAACGAGGAATCAAATGAGGAAGATCTAAATTTAGAGATATTTGATGATAAAATAGATGATTTATTTGAATCTCAAATAAAAATGAGAGGGAAGGATTATTATCATAAACAAATGGTATACTCATGCAATGAAACTTCTAATAGATATATTGCATTTGTACAGGGAAGTGATTTCGCAAAGGAATATGAAGTAAAAATAGAAAAAAATGAAAATGGAAAGATAAAATCAATAACTTGTAATTGTCCATATCCAAATCATTGTAAACATGAATATGCAACGATTTTATATTTAAGAAATAAAATTAAGTGATATAAAAGGAGATAAAAGCAATTGAACAATAAAATTAATGAGCAATTTGTAGTTGATAAAATTATAGAATTTATGCTAAATAAAGAAAAAGGTAATTGGCATGAAGAAAAAGTAGAAAAGAGTGAATTACATAAGCATGGAGTTGATATTAAACTAGTAGGAGGGAAAAGAAATAGTGAATATTTTTATATTGAATGTAAAGGAAAGTCCTATGCAAAATCTGCTAAATCAATAAATAGAGAGGGTTGGCTTAATGCATTAGGACAAATAATAACAAGAATGGATGTAAAAAGATATTCTATTTCTAAAGAAGATGGTAGAATATCTGGGATAAATCATGCTTATAAATATGGCTTAGGATTATACTGGGAATCAGCTCAAATTGCATTAAGAAGAATACCTAAGGAAGTTGCAGAAGTACTATGCTTACATATTTTTTCAGTTAATGATAATGGAGAGGTTAAGTATTTTACTCTAAGCAAATTTGGAAAAGTATACAATAAAGAAGAGTTATAGAGAGAAGGTAAAAAATTATGATATACATTACAGGTGATACTCATTCTGATTTTACAAGATTTACTGAGGAAAAATTTCCAATCCAAACAGAAATGACAAAAGATGACTATGTAATAATATGTGGCGATTTTGGTGGAGTATGGACATTTGAAGAAGAAAGTGGTAGAGAAAAAGAAGCATTAGACTGGTTAAACAATAAAAATTTTACTACATTATTTGTAGATGGAAATCACGAAAATTATACAAGATTATATAATGATTATCCAGTAGAAGAATGGCATGGTGGCAAAGTACATAAAATAAGAGATTTTGTTTTACATTTAATACGTGGAGAAATATTTGATATAGAAGGTAAGAAAATATTTGCTTTCGGAGGAGCTAAATCACACGATATACAAGATGGAATATTAAATTTAGATGAGGAAGAAAGAATATATGAATTTCGTAAAAGAGGAGCATATTTTAGAATAAGAGATTTTTCATGGTGGGATTTAGAATTACCAACTGAAGAAGAAATGAATAATGGAATAAAAAACTTAGAAAAGGTAAATTATAAAGTTGATTATGTTATATCTCATTGTTGTCCAACAAATATACAAGCATTGCTTGGAGGCGGAACGTATAAAAAAGATTATTTGACTGATTATTTACAAAAAATATCTGAAAAATTAGAATTTAAGAAATGGTATTTTGGACATTATCACAATAATAGACAGGTGAATGATAAATATGTTTTATTATATGAAGACATAATTCCTTTAGAATTTAAAAGCATTTTTGAATAATATATTTATTTGATTTAAAAGTATTTTTATGATATAAAATAAGTAGAAACACTTAAATATCGCTATTTTTTTATTTGATCAAAAAATCATAAAAAATTGTAATAAAGAATTAGGAGTAGTATATGGAAGATTATAATGTAACTTTAAAATATTTATTATCTTTAAAAACAGAAAATGAATGGTTAGAATATAAAGAAAATAATTCTGATCCTAATTTAATAGGAGAATACATGTCAGCTTTGTGTAACTCAGCTATTTTAGAAGGACAAGATAAAGCATATTTAATTTATGGAATAAGTGATGATAAACAAATAGTGGGTACTAAGTTTGATTTTAAAAAAGCAAAATATAAGCAACAAGAGTTGGAAAATTATATTCAAACTTTATTATCTCCACGAATAACATTCAGTATACATGATTTGAATTTTGAAGATGATATTAGAGTACAAATAATAGAAATAGAAACAACGAATGTTAATGTACCTGTCAAATATAAAGATGTAGAGTACATTAGAGTAAATTCAACTAAACAAAAATTGAAAGATTTTCCAGAAAAAGAAAGAAAATTATGGAAATGTTTTGAATCAAAAATTTTTGAGACTCAAATAATTATGAGCAATGTAGCAAAAGAAGATATTTTTGATTTATTAGATTATGATACTTATTTTAATTTAATGAATATAAAACATAATTTAAACAAAGAATATATATTAGAGAAACTAATTGAAGAAGATTTCGTTGTATATAAAAGAGGAACATATAATATTACATATTTAGGAGCAATTGTGCTTGCCAAGGATTTAAATAAATTTAAAGAAATTAAATCGAGAGCACCAAGAGTTGTTGTGTATAATGGAAACAACAAATTTAATACATTATCAGATATAACAGGGAATAAAGGTTATGCTGTCGCTTTCGAAAATTTGATTGATTATATTAATGATAAAGCTTTAAATAAAGAAGTAATAGGAGACGCGTTTAGAAAGACTGAATATCAATATCCTAAAATTGCTATAAGAGAAACAGTTGCTAATGCATTAGTACATCAAGATTTTATGGAAGGAAATAAAGGCCCATTAATAGAAATATATAGTGACAGAATAGAGATTACTAATTCAGGTAAACCTTTAATAGATACAAAAAGATTTATAGATCATACACCAAAATCAAGGAATGAAAAATTAGCAAATATAATGAGATTGCTAAGAATTTGTGAAGAAAAAGGTAGTGGTGTAGATAAAGTTATAACATCAATTGAAGAGAAAAATTTACCTGCACCAGAATATGAAGAATATGAGAACAGTATAAGAGTTATTATTTATGCACATAAAGAATATGCTAAAATGACAGAAGAGGAAAGAGTAAGAGCAACATACCAACATTGTTGTCTAAAATATGTAAATAAAGAATATATGACTAATACAACATTAAGAGAAAGATTTAGAATAGATAAAAATAATTCTTCAACGGTTTCTAGATTAATATCTTTAGCAATTGAAAAAAATGTTATAAAAGATTTTGATCCTGATGGAACAACAAAAAAATTCAAAAAATATATACCATATTGGGCATAATTTTTATTTGATTCAGAATTCTAAAAAAAATAATAAAAGCCGAAAACCATTGGTAATACTGATAAATCTTATTTGATTAGAAAATCCAAAAGAATACTTTTGAAATAATAAAAATTTTTAAAGTGCAATTTAAAAATCCTAAAGTGCAAATTTTGCACTTTAGGATTTTATCTTTACACTAAATATTTATTATAATATCAATGTAGTCATTCCTCAAAACATCCCATAACTAACTGAGAACCATCAACAAAACCATTTCTATAATACTTTTCAGTAATATAAGTCAAATACCTCATAAAACCGTCATAAAGAAGATCAAGTTGTTTTTCTACATAAGTTCTATTCTGCTTAGGAATGTTCTTCAAAATATTCTCCCTAAAAAAATCAAATTTAAATTCATTTTCTCTATCTTGTTTATCTGCATAACACAAATAAGTTTCTTCTCTAAAATCAAACCATTCTTTTAAAATATTATTTTCATTAACATCTCTAAAATTAATCATATCTAAATCCTCCTATACATATATAATCTCATTAAAAACAATTTCTTCAGCACTATTTTTAATATTATTCATAGCTTGAACCCACTCCATTTGATGATGCTCTTTCAAATTCTCATCAATATGTTCAGCTTCAGCAAGTTGTTTTATAAGCTCATTAACTTTGCTAGTAGTAATTTCATCTATCTCAATTAAATGTTGTTTCAAAGTACCACTTATAAGTAATTCAGTATATAAACCTCTTTTACGCTCTTTCAAATAGTTTAATCTTAATCTTCCATATTTTCCAATATGTTTTTCAGGTTGTTTAGGTAAATACAAATTAGGAATCAAATAATCTCCTTCTCTGTGATAAGTAATTTTATTCATTTTCAAAACCTCCAAAATAAATTTTTAGGTTTCCCATTAATATTCAATTTTAATACGAACATATGCATAAACTACTTGGGGAAAAGTTGGGGAAAAACTTCTCCAAAAAGTTCAAAAAAAGACACAAATGTTTTAAAATTCATTTCCTCAATTTTTATTGATAAATCAGCTAAAACCATTGATTTCACTAAGATACAAAAGCCTGTCAACCCATTCTCATAACCCGAAGGTCTTACCTCACTAAAAACAAAAACTCCCACCACTCACAATCCCCTCCATCACCCCTACCCAAACATTGACACATCCACAAAAAAATAATAAAATAAGAAAAAAAGAAAAAAAGAAAGGAAGCCTCCAATGAACACATCAAAAACAGAAAGCATAGCAATAAACGCAATAACAAACGAAATAAACCAATACGACAACCTACAAGAAAACTTACGAAAAAGAGACAAAGAACCAGTATGGGATGGAAAAATAGAACTATACAAAAAAGACAGCAACAAAACAACAGACATAGTAGGAATAATACCAGTACAAGTAAAAGGCCAAAATATAAAACAAAAAAACAAAATCCAAACACAACAAAAAACAAGAACAAATAAACACACACAAGAACAAACCAAAAACGAAGCCTACTACAACGTAAAAATATCAGACATCGAAAACTACAGAAAATCAAACATTGGAGCAATCTATTTCATTATAGAAATAGACGAATACAGAAACTCACAAATATATTACAAAGTATTCAATCTAAAAACAATAGAACAAATATTAGAAGAAAACAAAATAAAAAATTGCAAAACCAAAAGAATAAAATTCGATCCTTTAGCAAAAAATAAACTAGTATCAATATGCATAGATTTTATAAACGACTTAAAAATATATAAAGAAATAAGACCCCTACCACAGACAGAAGTATATGATAAAAAAGTAGTATGTTATAACTACAATACAAAATATGAATTAGAAGAAATAAAAAAATCCAACAAAGTATTTTTTGAAACAAATGCATATAAAGAAGCAAAAGAAAAATTAGAAAAACAGAATATCGTTATTTTACATGGAGAACCATGGGTTGGAAAAACTACAACAGCAAGAAAATTAGTATCAGACTATATAGAGCAGGGGTATATGTTTATATACGGGAATGTAGATGATTTACAAAATATAAAAGAACAGGTTGCTATAGATGAAAAAATAATTTGCTTATTAGATGATTTCTTGGGATCAAATGTTGAATATTTAGAAAAAAATATAGCAGATAGCACATTGGATAAAATAGTTGGAATTTTTAAAAATTCTAAAAATAAAAAACTTATTTTTACAACAAGAACTTATATATACAATAATGCTAAAAATCTGTTTTATAAATTTTATAAATCAACAAGTATAAAAGATGAATATTTAATAGATGTAACAAATTATAGTTATGAAGAAAAAGGAAATATTCTATATAATCATATGAAAATAAATAATTTACTGGGAACAGAAACTCATAAAAAAATTGTAGAAGATGAATTTTATGTGGATGTTATTACAAATGATAATTTTAATCCGGGTGTAATATCTCTTATATGTGAAAGGTTAAAAAACAAAAACATACAAAATGTAAAAGAATATATGTTAAAAGCATTAGATGATCCAGATGAATTATGGGAGGAAGAATATAAAAAATTATCAGTATATGAAAAAATTATATTAACAATAATAGTTTTATATGGAGTAAAAGTTCCAGAAACATATGTAAAAGAGCAATTTAAACAAATAATAGAAAATGAAAATATCACATTAATAGATTCAGAAACATTTGCTAAATCATTAAACGTGTTAAGTGATTCCTTTATAAAAACTACATTTAATAAAAACGAAGAAAGAGAATTAGAAGTAAGTAAACACAGCATTGCAGACTATATTATTAACAAAATAAAATATAGAGAAATAAATATAGAAAGATATATTAACAGTGCAAAATATGTTGAGACTTTGCAATATATTTATTTAATTATAAAAAAAGATGAAATGGCTGAAAAATTAGCACAAAAAGCAGAAAAAGATTTTAGAACATTAAAAAATTTTTATTATAATAAAAAAACGGTTTTATTTAGAATAATAAAAAATAGAATTAATCCAAAAAGGGAGAAATTTTTAAAAGAAATAATAGAAGAACAGTTTATTTGTGAAGATCCTGAAATAATAATTGATATTTTAGACGATGCAACAGATATATTCTATGATTATACAAAAGAGATGTTTAAAAATGATGTAATAATAGATGATAATATTGATATGGTATATTTTCTTAATGATGTATTAGATTGTGAAACGTTTTTTAAAACATGTGTAGATATTTTTAAATATCAAAAAGATACAGAATATATGGTTGATAATCTATATCAATTTTTGGATGCAATATCAGGATTAATTTCAGAAGAAGTAGGGGATATAATAAATGAACAAATGCCAGAAGAAATAGCCAAAAGAATAATTGAAGGAAAAGAATTAGAAGATATAATACAAGGGTGGATTGAAAATACATTTTTTGAAGAAATCCCAAGTTTACAAAATTTATATAGTAAAAAATATATAAATAAAATGTTAAAATATTTGTATAGGTATTGTGATGTATATGTTGATAGAGAAAGATTAGATAATGTTATAGAAGATGTGAAAAATGAGAAAAAACAAGAAGAGAAAACATCAAAATATTACAAATATAAATCAATAGATGAAATGCAAATTAAAGCAATAAGAGAGAAATTTGAAAAAGGAATAAAAATAAAAAAATCACCAAAAGTACAGAAAAAGAATGAAGAATATTATGATATATTGTTCCCATTAATTTCAAATGAAAATTGGTGGAAATCTAGTTTTACAGAAGAAAATAATTCATATGAATATAATAATTTAAAACTATATAAAGAGTTTATAGATAAGAAAACAAAAATAGATGAATCTGCAACTGGACTTGCAAAGGAATTCTTAGAGTATATATTACATGAAAAATTTAATATTTCAGATAAGTCCTATAAATTGCTTTTAGACATTGCATATGATAGCTTTGTAAAAGGTAAATTTAATATAAATAATAATGATATGAAAAAATACATTCCTAAATATGAAAACGAATTAAATGAATTATATAGTACAGGAATTATATATAAAAAAGACGAAAAAACAAAATTTATAAATACATATATTCATATATATATTGCCACAAATGAATTAATAAAAAGAAAAGAAAATTTGTTAGAAATAATTAAAGATTGGACAGACATTTATCAAAATGATGAATATGAAGAAGAACAGATTATAGAAAAATTACAAAATATATTTTATTTATATTCAGAGATTGACAGAAAAAATTTTAATTATTATATATTTGGAGCTATAAATTACTTTATCAATGAAATAGAAAGTAAATATGATAAATTAGGTAAAATGAAAGTTGCTAGAGCGATAGTCAATATGTCAGAAGTAGAATTGTTTTTTAATATTGCATTTGAAGGGTTAGGAAATATAAGCAAAAGACCGTTATATTTAGAATTTGTAGAGTTTGTGACGGGAACAGAACTGTTTGGAGATTTGGCACGTTTTGATTATGGGATATATCAAAAAGTATTATATCAAAAATGTTATAATAAAGAAAATGATGAATACGATTTAGATTTTGTTGAAATAGTTAAAGACAAAGAATTGAGAAAAATAGGAGATAAATTAAAAATATGGGATTATTTATATGATATATATTGGCAATGTAAAAAAGCAATAAACATTTTAATTGATAATAAAAATGCAGATGTATTTAATATTGGAAAAAAATATATTGAAGATAAATATTTTAAATAAACAATAATATAACAAGGAGGAAAAAACAAATGTGTACAGCCACAACCTACAAAACCAAAGAATTCTACTTTGGAAGAACACTAGACTACGAATTATCATATGGAGACGAAATAACAATAACACCAAGAAACTACGAAATAAAATTCAGACACCAAAAAGCAATAAAAAATCACTATGCCATAATAGGAATGGCATACGTAACAGAAAACTACCCACTATACTATGATGCAATAAACGAAAAAGGACTATGTATAGCAGGACTAAACTTCGTAGGAAATGCCCACTATAACGAACCAGCAGACAACAAAGACAACATAACCCAATTCGAATTCATACCATGGATTCTTAGCCAATGCACAACAGTAAAAGAAGCAAAAAAATTAATAGAAAATATGAATTTCCTAAATGAACCATTTAATGAAAAATTACCACTAGCACAATTACATTGGATTATTTCAGACAGTACAGAATCAATTACAGTAGAAGCAGTAAAGGAAGGAATAAAAATATACCATAATCCAGTAGGCATATTAACAAATAATCCACCATTTGATAAGCAAATGTTTGAACTAAATAATTATATGAACTTGTCTCCAAAATCACCAGAAAATAAATTCTCAAAAGACTTAGACTTACAACAATATAGCAGAGGAATGGGAGCTATAGGACTTCCAGGAGACTTATCTTCTCAATCTAGGTTTGTAAGAGTAGCTTTTGTTAAAATGAATTCAGTTTCAGGAGATACAGAGAAAGAAAGTGTAAATCAATTTTTCCATATACTTAATTCTGTAGACCAACAAAGAGGATGTTGTCAATTAGACAATGGAAAATTCGAAATTACAATATATACATCTTGTTGCAATGCTACAAAAGGAATTTATTATTATACAACATATGACAATCATCAAATAAGTGGAATAGATATGCATAAAGAAAATTTGGACTCTACAGAACTTATTAGGTATGAATTAATAAAAGATGAACAAATAAAAATTCAAAATTAATATTATAAACAAGGAGGAAAAATGAAAGTATTAATAATTTCAGATATTCATGGTTCAGGCTATTATGGAGAAAAAATAAAAGAAATTAATGAAAGAGAAAATCCAGATAAAATAATTTTATTAGGTGACTTATATTATCATGGTCCAAGAAATGAATTGAGTCAAGAGTACGAACCAATGAAAGTTGCTAATATTTTAAACTCATTAAAGGACAAGCTTTTAGTCGTAAAAGGAAATTGTGATGCGGAAGTTGATGAAATGATTTCTGAGTTCAAATTTCAAGACCATATTTTAATGGAGATAAATGGAACTAATTACTATTTTACACATGGACATAAATATAATATAGAAAATATACCATATGAAGATTTTGAGGTAATGATATATGGACATATACATCAAGGTTTTATACAAGAAAAAGAAGGTTATGTTTTTGCAAATCCGGGGTCAATTTCTTTACCAAAATGTAATACAGAACATAGTTATATTATAATTGATGGTAATAAAATTATTTTGAAACGAGTAGATGGAGAGATATTACAAGAATATGAGTTAAAGTCAAAAAATTAAAAACTAATACTAAAAAAGAAGCATATTGGAATAACAACCAATATGTTTCTTTTTAGTTACAAAAATTAAATTATAAAGTAATAAAAATCTATGCTTAAATATCATTATTATTGTATTTAATAATATAATAATGTATATCAAAATAAGTAACTTGTTCAGGTAAAGCATCTTTTAAAGGTCTTAATTTTTCAATACCAATTAATTTAATAGCATTTAAAATTATATCTTTATATTGAGTTTGTACATCTTTTTCTAAATCAACATCAATTCCAGCCTCATAACATTTAAGCAAATGATTTTCAACAGTTACTCTAGTTAAGCCTCTAATATTACAAATTTCATCAATGGATTTTCCTTCTTTATATAAATTACAAGTTATAATTTTCGTATCTTCTTTAGGCTTTTTAGTCTCATTTTTAACTTCAGTTTGAGACTTGACAGAAGCGGAATATGATGAAACATTTGATTTAATATTATCAAGTTTTTCAGGTATCTTTATATTATTTTCTTCTACATATTTTGAAATAGTATCAATAAAAATTTTACCATACTTTTCTAATTTAGATACCCCAACACCAGTTATTTTAAGCATGTTTTCCACATTTATTGGAAAATATGTGGACATCTCCTTTAAAGAAACGTCTGTTAAGACAATAAAAGGTGGAATATTACTTAATTGAGCAATTTCCATTCTAAGTTCTTTTAAGATTCCAAATAAAACTTTATCATAATCAAGTTCGGATTTTTCATCTTGTAAAGTTGACTTTGGTAATATTTTTTCAATTTTTCTTTTTATAAAAACTTTCTTATCATGAAATAAAATATCTTCTGCGGATTTATCTAAAACTAAAATAGGGTATTTATCTCCAACAGAATTTATATAGCCCTCAGTAATTAAATAATAAATCAAATCTTTTATAGTATCTTTTGAATAGTCACTCATTATTCCATAAGTTGATAATGTGTCAAATCTTAAAGTCTTAATTTTAGCTGATTTTGAACCTTTTAAAACATCTGTAACAAGACCAGAACCAAATCTTTCATGCATTCTTTTTATACAAGATAATATTTTTTTAGAATCTTCTGTAATATCAGTCATCTCAATTTGAGATAAACAATTACTACAATTATTGCAATTTTCAAATTCTGGATTTTCACCAAAGTATTCCAAAATGTATTTTCTAAGGCATTTATCAGTGTTACAATAATCAATCATATCATTTAATTTATCATATTCAACCTTATGATTTGTGTCAGATGAAGTTTGTTCTATTAAAAATTTATTAGTAACTATGTCGGCTCTACTAAAAAGTAAAATACATTTAGCATTATCTCCATCACGACCTGCACGTCCTGCCTCTTGATAATAACTTTCTAAATCTTTTGGCATATTATAATGAATAACATATCTAATATTTGATTTATCAATTCCCATACCAAAAGCATTTGTTGCAATCATAATTGAATTTCTATCATATGTAAAATCATTTTGTGATTGTGTTCTAGCTTTTTCACTCATCCCACCATGATATTTACAAACAGAATAACCTAAAGATGATAATTTATCAAATAAGCTATCAACAGTTTTTCTAGTTAAACAATAAATAATACCAGATATATCAGAATTATTTTTTAAAAAATCAATAATAAAATCGTTTTTATTCTCGGGTATTTCAACAGAAAAATTTAAATTTGCTCTATCAAATCCAGTTGTTAATGTAAAAGGATTTGATAAATGTAATAAATTAATAATATCATCTTTTACAATCTGAGTTGCTGTTGCAGTAAATGCAGAAACAATAGGACGTTTTTTTAGATTTAAAATTACATTTGCAATTTCTCTATAACTAGGCCTAAAATCATGTCCCCATTGAGATACACAGTGAGCTTCATCTATACTGATCATGGAAATATCAATATTGTTCAAAAGATTAATAAAAGTATCTGAATTCAATCTTTCAGGTGCAACATAAATAATTTTGTAAACGTTATGAACAATATTTTCGATGGTTTGTGAATATTCTGAATTTGAAAGTGTACTATTTATAAAAGTAGCAGGAATTCCAACTTCATTTAAAGCATCAACTTGGTCTTTCATTAAAGAAATTAAAGGAGAGATAACTATTGTAACTCCAGAAAAAATTAATGCAGGAATTTGATAACATATTGATTTACCAGCACCTGTAGGCATAATACCCAAGCAATCTTCACCATTTAATATGTGAGAAATTATTTTTTCTTGACCAGGTCTAAAATTTTCATAACCAAAATGTTTTTTCAATAAAATTTGTGCTTCGTTCAAAATTTAACCTCTTTTCTAATTAAAATTATTTCATTTTTTAGTTTCTTTTGTAAAATTTTCCTTGCCATAAATCTTGAGTACGTAATATTTTATCTAATCCATTCATAACCCATTTTTTGTGCAAATTCCATTCAGGAACAATAAGTAAATCTTTTGGAGCATCACCAGAAATTCTGTGTATAACTATTTCAGGACTAATATGAGTCAAAATATATGTAAGACACTCTAAATAATAATCCAAAGAGATTGGAGTATATTCACCTTTAAAATACATATCAGCTAAAACAGTATTTTTTATTACATATGTTGAGTGAATTTTGATACCTTGAATATCATGAGAGTTAATAAAATCAACACTATTTTTAATATCATCAAAATTCTCATTTGGCAAACCCACCATTAAATGAGTAACAACATCAATTTTATATTTATTTAAAAGCAAAACAGCTTTAGTAAATTGAGCGCTTGTATAACCTCTATTAATTAACATACCAGTTTTATCATTTGAAGTTTGTAAACCAAGTTCAACACAAACATAATATTTATCTGAATAAGATTTTATTAACTTACAAACTTCTTCATTAATGCAGTCAGGTCTCGTGGCTATTTGAAGCCCCACAATACGAGAGTCGATTAAGGCAGAATCATATTTTGCTTTTAAATTTGAAATTGTATCATAAGTATTTGTGAAATTTTGAAAATAAACAATGAATTTATTTGCTCTTTCACTACGATAAGTTGTGAAATAATCCTTTACTTGATTACTAATATTTTCACATTTAAGATGTTCCCCAGAACCTCGTTCACCACAAAAAATACAACCTCCGGTTGAAAGTTTACCATCTCTATTAGGACAAGTAAAACCTCCATCAACACAAAGCTTTAATGTTCGTTCTCCAAATTTATTTTTTAAATATTTATTTAAATGATTATATCTTTCTTCGTTTTCCATAGTGTATTTAGTATAGCAGAATTTTTGTGAAATAGCAATAAATATTAAATGTTAGGGCATTAAATAAAAATAAAATCATAAAGATTAATATAAAAATTGACAATTTAATAATAAGTGCTAAAATATATGCAAATGCAATTTATAAATTAATGGAAGAATAAGGAGAAGAAAATGGAAGAATGCAAAATAAAAAACTTATATAATTTAGATGAAACAATAGCATCAAAAATATTTGAAGGTGCAACATACCCTTGGGAGGTATTACCTAAAATAGAAGAATTTATCAAAGAATTAGGAAATACATTAAGTAGTGAAGAATACGAAAAAAGAGGAGAAGATATATGGATTGCTAAAACAGCAACAATAGCACCAACAGCATATATAAAAGGACCTGCAATTATAGGAAAAAATGCAGAAATAAGACATTGTGCTTTTATAAGAGGAAAAGCAATAGTAGGAGAAGGAGCAGTAGTAGGAAACTCAACAGAATTAAAAAATGTAATACTATTTAACAAAGTCCAAGTACCACATTACAACTATGTTGGAGACTCAATATTAGGCTATAAAGCACACATGGGAGCTGGGTCAATAACATCAAATGTAAAATCAGATAAAAAATTAGTTGTTGTAAAAAATAAAGAAGAAAAAATAGAAACAGGACTAAAAAAATTTGGAGCGATGTTAGGAGATAATGTCGAAATTGGGTGTGGTTCAGTTTTAAATCCTGGAACAGTAATTGGAAAAAATACCAATGTTTACCCACTATCTTCAGTAAGAGGAGTAGTTCCTTCAAATAGTATTTATAAAAAACAAAACGAAATTGTCGAAAAACAATAAAAAATATGTCAAATATTGCGATGAAAAAACGTTGCATCTTCTAGCATTTAGTAGTAAAATAGCAAATATAATTTTAAACATAAGAAAAAGAAAAGGAGGATGCTTTTGAGAACGTTTTTTGGGAGTACATTTATTGAGAAAGATAAACTAGAAGAAGCAGAAATATATCACCCAATAAAACTAGAATATTACAAAGAAATAAACGAAGATGATATTCAGAAAGTCGATAAAGCTAAATATGGAATTACAATAGTAAAAACTGAATATAAAAAAGATAATTTAGAAGTAGAAACAAAAAATATAAAATATATAACAAATGATGAAAAAGAAGAAGATAGAATATTAAGTATTTTTAAAGAAAATAAGGTAACACCAATAAATTCAGAAGAAGTAATTTCTGATATTTGGGGACACCCTTTTTCGCCTATTAATTTTATTTAAAAGATTAATAGGGAAAGAGGGTGTTTTGTTACTAAATAATAATTTTGTGTGATGTGATGGGTGATTGCTATAAATATTTGTTTTTGAGTGCGATTGGAATAATTTTAGAAAATCTTAATTAATTTTTAGGGGAATGTTCACGTCGAGCGACAGCGAGGACTAAGTGAAAGGGACCCAAAAAATTGATTTAGAATTTCTTAAATTATGTATTGAGCCGAAAAAACAAATATTTATAGCAATCACCCATCACATCACACAAAATCATTATTTAGTAACAAATGTTTCAAGAAAATACCCAAAAAACTTGCAATTTATTAAAAATTGTTCTAGAATACTAAAAGTAAAATATAATAGAATAAAATTCTAAGGAGGACTTATGGCAGATAAGTTAATAATAGTAGAATCACCAGCAAAAGCAAATACAATAAAGAAATTTTTAGGAGGAAGCACAAAAGTTGTAGCTTCAATGGGACATATAAGAGATTTACCTAAATCAAAATTAGGAATAGATATAGAACATGACTTTGAACCAGAATATATAAACATAAGAGGAAAAGGAGATTTAATAAAATCTTTAAAAACAGATGCAAAAAAAGCAAAAAAAGTTTATCTTGCAACTGACCCTGACCGTGAGGGAGAAGCAATAGCATGGCATTTAGCAAAAATTTTAGAAAATGATAAAGATAAAATTACAAGAGTAACCTTTAATGAAATTACAAAAACAGCAGTACAAAAAGCTATAAAAGAGCCAAGAAATATAGATTTAAATACAGTTGATGCTCAACAAGCAAGAAGAGTTTTAGATAGAATTGTTGGTTATAAAATAAGCCCAATTTTATGGAAAAAAGTAAAAAGAGGATTGTCAGCAGGGAGAGTTCAATCTGTTGCCGTAAAATTAATAGTAGACAGAGAAAATGAAATAGAAAACTTTATTCCAGAAGAATATTGGAATATATATGCAGATTTAAAAGATGAAAAATCAAAAAAACAATTTGAAGCTAGATTTTATGGTAAAAATGGTAAAAAACAAGAAATTCATTCTAAAGAAGAGATAGACCAAATTTTAAAAACAATAGAAAATGCAGAATATACTGTATCAGAAGTAAAAAAAGGCGAAAAGAAAAGAAATCCAGCACCACCATTCACAACAAGTACAATGCAACAAGAGGCATCAAGAAAATTAGGGTTCACATTAAAGAAAACAATGTCAGTTGCACAAGGATTATATGAAGGTGTAAAAATAGCTGAAAAAGGTACAGTTGGTCTAATTACATATATGAGAACAGACTCTACAAGAATATCAGAAGAAGCAAGAGCATCAGCAAAAAAACAGATAGTAGCAACATATGGAGAAGAATATTATGAAAATAGATATTATAAAACCAGTAAAGATGCTCAAGATGCTCACGAAGGTATAAGACCAACATATGCAGATATAGAACCAGATAAAATAAAAGATGAACTAACAAAAGACCAATATAAATTATACAAATTAATTTATAATAGATTTATGGCAAGTCAAATGAAACCAGCAATATATGACACAATGGCTGTTAATATAAAAGCAGATGATTATGATTTTAAAGCTAATGGTCAAAGTTTAAGATTCAAAGGATTTATGACATTATATGTAGAAGGAACTGATGAAAAAGAGGAAAAAGAAGAAGGCATACTACCAGAATTACAAGAAAATCAAGAAGTAAAATTATTAAAAATAAATCCAAAACAAAGTTTTACAGAACCACCAGCAAGATATACAGAAGCAAGTCTAGTAAAAACATTAGAAGAAAAGGGAATAGGTAGACCAAGTACATATTCACCAACAATTACAACAATTTTAGAAAGAAGATATATAGAAAAAAAACAAAAACAACTAGTACCAACGGAACTTGGAAAAATAGTAAATAAACTACTTACAGAAAACTTTGCAGATATAGTAAATGTGGAATTTACAGCAAAAATTGAAAATGAGTTTGATGAAATTGCAGAGGGAAAAGAAAAATGGAAAAAGACTATTAGAGAATTCTATGGACCATTTAAACAAGAACTTGAAAAAGCAGAAAAAGAACTAGAACATGTGCAATTAGTTGATGAAGTATCTGATGTAAAATGTGATAAATGTGGAAGAATGATGGTTTATAAATATGGAAGATATGGCAAGTTTTTAGCTTGTCCAGGATTCCCAGAATGTAGAAATATAAAACCAATAGTAGAAACAATTGATGTTCCATGTCCAAAATGTGGAGCAAAAGTGCAAGTTAGAAAAACAAAAAGAAAAAGAAATTACTACATTTGTGAAAATAATCCAGCATCTTGTGACTATATTTCTTGGGATAAGCCCAAACTTGGTGAAAAATGGAATCCAGAAGATGCAGAAAAAGTAAAAAAAGAGACAGAAAAGAAAAAAAGAACAACTAAAAAGGCTACAACAACAAGAAAGAAGACTACAAAAAAGTAAATTCTAAAAATAGGGATTTGGTAACAGTGTTACATTCATAGCTTATATATTAGTTATATAAACTGCAAACAGTAACAGAATAGGTTCTCAATCCCTATTTTTATTTCTTAAAACTATTGACAATATTTATAATTTTTGGTATCATATTAATTGCTTTTGAATATAATTAAATATAACAGAAAGCAAAAATGCAGGTATAGTTTAGTGGTAAAACATAACCTTGCCAAGGTTAAGTTACGG
>OKRY01001082.1_pt1 | contig 22413 bp, 10 predicted proteins | sample 1601121 | NCBI WGS metagenome assembly OKRY01 (sample SAMEA3541546, study PRJEB24748) | human gut metagenome | biome: human gut; feature: human-associated habitat; material: faeces | place: China | collected 2012
AACTTACAACCTTTGCACTGTCATATTCAGACGGTTGATAACCGATCTGTCCATGATATGCAATAGGAATTGTACTTCTATCAGGGAATGATATATATGTTGCTATATCCGCAAGGCTTTGTCCCTCGTATACAGGGAACATCCCCGCTCTCCCCTCTGAATAGTCTTTTTCAACATAGTTATTTCCGTTTTCACCAAGATAATAATTAACTCTCGGATTAAATACAAACCCTACTTGCGCAGTTTCTGCATCATCCGGCGGAATTGCTGACAATTTAAAATTATCATTACCCAAGTTTATGATACTTTGTATCAATTCACGGTCTGTATTCGTCATACTCGTTGCACTGTCAGACATCGCATTAATTTTAATAACTGCCTGTCCGTTCACAATACTAACCGTTACAAAATCATTGTTATCCGTACTTTTTAATACCATTCCGTTTGGCAGGTATATATTAAAGTTTGTTCCGTCTTCAAAAGCTGCTCCGTCTTTAGGAATGACCGTTATATCTAAGATACCCGTTTCTCTTTCAACTTCCGCAGTTATTGTTGCATCCTTGAGATAATCATTTCCCTTTAATACATTTCTCAACGCATCAATATTCCAATTAAATCCGTCAGGGATTGTAAGCCAAGCCGGCTCAGGCGTTCCGAACAATGCTTTGTCAAATTCTTCTGTATATGTTTCACTAACAGGTGCAGTACCCGTTTTCAATGCTTCCGTAACATCATCAGGCGTCCAATCCGTTTGGATAGGATTTTGAGTCGGAGGAACATACATATCGTCAATGCCGTCCAAAACAGGAGTTACAGTATCAGGCATTTCTAAATCATCCCAAATTGACGGTCGGTTACTGTCACTGTATGACAAAATACGATTATCATATTTAAAGCCGGTAATCGTAACAGGTTTTACCGTAACTTTTACCGTTACAACTTTATCTGTACCTGCATAGTTTTGACTTACAGTATAAGTCACATTACCCAAAGGATTATATTCTGTTCCATTGCTATATTGAACTGTAAAAGTTTCATCTTCTGAGTTCCATATCATATTGCCCAGCACTTGCTGTCCGTCGGAATATCTCTGAACAACGGTATTCATTGTTTGGTTCAAATATGCAACCAAATCCGCCAATGTACCCGCTTTTGTCGTATCCGAGCATCTATTATAAATAGAGTACGCAGTAACTGTTCGTTCTTCAACTGCCGGAGTTACATCAAGAAGTGTTCTGACAACTTTCCATTCTGCCGGAAGTACGTCTACAAAGTATTCAATATGGTCATCTCCGACATACATAATATACGCACTATCATCTTCTATACTTAAAATACTATTAAGTTGACTTTGAGTCATATTACATACTTGAACAGGATCTACGATTTGGAAACTCATCTTTCCCAGTGAAACTTTCCTGTCAGATGCTAAAATACATTTTACATCTTCCGTTTTTGGTGAACCTATCTGTTTCTCTCCAATATATTCACCGTTAGGAGTTTGTGGGTCCGGAACAAGGTTTATTTTTATCGAACTGCTCGTCAGCTCCGAATATTCTTTTGTCAAATAAGCCTCACTTGTAAATACTTCTGTATTAGCTTTAAAAGTATTCGTTACATCAGTCGCTATATCATTAGTATCAAAGTTGGACGGAACTATATACTTGCTATCATAATCCAAGGTAAAATCCACACCGGTAGCATCAACATTTTCGATACTGACATCTACTAATGCTTGAATTTTTCCATTTGTACCATACTGCAAAGTAAAGCCGTCAAAAACAAGTTTACTCTCTTCTGTAACAACATTTGCAAGACTTATATTTTCTTTTTCCGCTGACACAGTAAAAACAAACGACGGCAACATCATACATATTAGTGTCCATACCGCCACAACTTTCTTTATTGCAGCACTTTGTCGCATATAACCCCTCCCCTCCGGGTATATTTAATACACTTATTTTACATTTTATGGAATCAACTGTGTACATTCTTTTAATTGTATCCATATATATCTAATATACTACAACCCCCCCTAATTGTCAAGTTAACCAAATATGACAACTATGCTACATTTCCGTGTCAAAGAAAATCCTATTTGGTCGAATTTTGTTTCTTATATTAATATAAAAAACAACGTACCCATTTGGGGTACGTTGTCTTTATTATTCAATATATGCACTGATAAGAATTCTGCTGCTGTCTGTTCTGTTATTAAGATTTGGAGCTTTTATAGTTCTATGAGTTGTGTTTCGGGAAATTCTTCAAGGTGAACTCACCGTTCGGGCGATTTTCGTCCTTACGCATCAGCCATACATTGCCGGCATCCAGAAACACCGCTCCATGCAAGTCGGCAATCATACGGAAGCGATACTCGATATTGGCTTCTATGCGAATATCACCCACGTGGTTGATATAGGTATATTTCCTATCCGTCTCGGGAGGATAGCCGCCCGGACCTATACTGCGTGCAGAAAAGGCGCGCACACTGTTGGCACCGCCGATATAGAACTGTTCCGTATAAGGTGCGGTCGTAGCGTTGCCATACGACCATATCACCCCTCCGGCAATACGCGAGGCTATCATCTGGTTCTTGTCTATCCGGTAATGGTACCTGAATTCCGAGTTCAGCTTCAAGAACTGTGCAAAAGGTACCCCGAAAAGCTTCTTTCCTTCCTCACTGAACGGCTTGCCGAAAATACGGTAGACGGCAGAAGTCAGGTTACCGGCCGACGCAACGGTGGTCTGCCACCAGATGGGGTTACGCTTGCCGCGCACGGAAGCGTTGTCATAAGTATAGGTGTACTCCATGGCAGGAATGAACTGGTCGCGCAAACTAACGTAGAGTGCCGGATTCTCGGCACGCAACGTATCGAAAGCGGCAGTAGGATTGCGCAGTACATTGAATGTCAACCGGAAAGGAGTTATACTGTGCCTGGAAGTCGATTTGGGCTGGAAGTCATAAGTGACATTACCGCCAAAAGCCAACAGCTTATAATACTTGGCACGGTTCATCTGGTCGGCATATAAACGGAAAGTCGTTGTAGCCGGGAAGTCATACTCACGGTCGCCCATCCTAGGAAACACCACGCGCGGAAAGATAAGCGAAGTGGAGATACCCAGTTCATAACTGTTCATCAAGGAAGAACTTGCCTTGCCCGTCTGCCATTCGTACGAACCGTTCAACTTCACATTCCAGCTTTCACCGCCACCGAAGACATTGTTCTTCGTCACCGTAAAAGCGGCACCCGGTCCCGTCTGGTTATTGCTCTTCATGGTGACATTAAAATCCAACTCCGCATCGTAGGGTTTATCGAGCGCGGCAATGACCCTCACATCCAATGTATCAGACACAAACGCCGTATCACGCGGTATATACTGCATCTCCGCATAACGGAAAATACCGACGCTTGCCAGACGCTCCTGAATACGGGTCTGACGGTACAAACTATACAAACTCTGCATAGAACGCTGGCGGGCAATACCTGCGCTGTCCTGTATCTGACGTTTCCGCCGATAACCTTGATAGTTCAACCAACGGTAAAGCATGTTGGGACGTACCGGAGGTTTGTTGTAGTAATGTATGGTCAAGCCTTTGTAATCCATGCTGTCATTGGGTTCCTGCCCCTGCTTTCCAAGAAGATAGACGGATTTACGCCCCACACGGAACTGCTTCTCGGCTACCTTTGGCATACCGGGAACGGGAATCAAGCGCATCTGGACATGCCCATTGGGAACCATCATGGTATCGGCCTGATAGGTTAGGTAGTCGGGACGGAAATAATAACAGCCCACATTACGCAGCAGGGTACTGATACGGGTACGCTCCCCATCCAAATCAGCCACATTGAATTGTTCTCCCGAACTGATAAGGGAACGTCGGCGTCCCAGCTCCATAATGCGAGTGGTACGCTCGCTGAAACCACGATAATATACCGTATCTATAAAGTAGGGGTTACGCATGTTCACCGTATATTGCAACTTTGCCTTCAGCGAGTCCTTCGGGTCGATAAATGTCTTGTAGCTGACGCTTCCGTTGAAATAGCCATAATCGCGCAGCAAGTTAACCGCCGCCTTCTGGCGTATATCGGGATTCACCGTAGACATAAGCACCGGAGTGGCGGCAAATTTATTGAATATCCACTTTCCGAATCCCTTCTCATACTTCTGGAAACCATTGTAAATCCACAGTCCGAAAGGAAAGGGATAGCGGATAGTAGAGCTTCCCAGCAACGAATTGTTCGGTGCCGTAGCAAGGGCGGCTTCCACCTCTTCCATAGCAATCTCACCAACAGACGTTTCACTGCGGTTCAATACAATCATCGGCTTTTGGCCGGTATAGAGTATCTCCCCCTCGGGCAAGTGCTTCGTGGTGGAGCAACCTGCCAGAAATATCAATCCTGCAATATATAATATCAGTCGTTTCATATCACATTCCTACTTTTTCATATCGCTATTTTCAGCCTCCGGTTTTATCTTTTTCTTCCTGAAGATGAAGAGTTCACTCAATCGGTCCATCTTCCGGCGCAGCACAAGGCCGACACCCGTTTCGGTTATCTCACCGTCGAGTATGCTTTCGTAGTTTTTATTATGGAATACACGGACATATCGAGTACCCGACGCATCAAGACGGTATTCCAGCGATATATTGTCAATGAATGATTCCGCATCGTTCGTGGCATTGGCCCCGGTGGACACTTTTCCACCGATGACTATCTGTACGCGGTCGTTGAAGAAACGCTGGGAATAACGAAAACTGAAGTCTTTCTGCGTGTCACCCGTTTCAGCAGAGGTACGGTCTTCCACACCTACACTGATATTGGCCCCTTTTATACCTCCCGCCAAGGAGTTTATCTGGCTCTGAAGCACTGAGTTCAAGGCGGCTCCCATTGACAAACCTCCTCCTTTGGCACCACTGTTCAGGTAAATACCCGTGGCAAGCATGGCAATGGCCTGCTTGCTACGCTCTTCTGCACCCATTGCCTGCAGCTCATTCTCTACTGCGGCATCTTCGGGCGCCGAAATATCGAATATCAAATCGGGAGCGTCAAGCCTGTTCTTGATGGAAATGGAAACATCGAAGTTCACCATGCGCGAACCGTCCCCGTCACCATCGGCCACAGAAGCACGCATACGTTCCGTAGCCTTCAGACTCAGCGTAGGATTCATAATATTCCCCCGCCAATCCACATAACTGCCGGGATTGAACTGGAACTCCTTCAACGGGATGATAGGCAGCGAATATTTCATGACGCCACCCGAAAGGGTATAGCGTCCGGTAAGGCTCATATCCCCTTGGGGAGTATACTGCATATTCAAATCACCGCCACCTTCCAGTTCGATGTATTTGCTGCGGTCGGGACTCAAGTCAGCACGAAGACGGACAGCATCGTCAATATGGACGGACATATACATTTCCAATCCTCCCAAAGACATGGCAGGAACCTCATCTGCTTTTACCGACGTCGTATCGGTGAACGAGGTAAAGGTAACCAGCCCACTGAGACGGTCTTCCACCGTTAAAGGGGAATCGGTCAACACGTAGGTTACGTTGGTATTGCCCAGCAAATTCATGTTTCCACGCATCGTGAGCCCGTCAAGCGGCCCCTTCACCGTGGCATGCAAGTCGACGAACACCTTTCCATACACCAGACTTTCGCGGGTACGCGGTGCATCCAGCAACGTATAGTTCTCTGCCAGCAGATTGAGGTTGGCAGTAGGACGCTCCATATTCCGGAAATCAACCTTACCGTCAATCGTAAACGGATTCTTGCTGGTGGTATAAATGGCAAACTTATCAAATATCAACTGATTGTCCTTTATCTGTACCGGACGGTTGTCGAACCAGTAACGTGCTCCCGCCTGGCGTGCATAGACAGACACACTGTCCAAAACAATATCACCATGCATTTGAGGCTTGTCCAGCGAACCATAAATATAAAGCCCTCCATCAATATCTCCGGTAAAGGCCACCGTTTGGTCAGGGATGAATGCATTGGCCATCTTCAATGGAAAATGCTCGAAACGGGTGGACACTTCCAGGGTATCCTTTCCGTTCTTCTGCGTCAAGATACCGTCGGCGGTCATCACTTCTTCATTATCATATGTAAAATAGGTATTCAGATAGTGCGTATTCTTGTCGCCCGGCAACCAGGTAGCCCCCAGGCCGATGTCTCCAACCGGTTGGCGTTCGTAGGTCAGTTTCTCTACATTGGCTTCGGCAGACACCTGCAGGGAAGTGGCAGTCTGTATATAATTTGCTTCGGCAGAGAACAATCCCGTAAGCCGGGGCATATAAGGAAGTACCTCCGTAAGTTCATCCAGGCGCAATCGGCTCAGTTCTACGTTTATATTCTGCAAGGAAAGGGTATCATTCTTGTCGGATTGCATACGGAAACACAGACCATCGTCGCTGTCCATATCAATATTGGCATAGACGCGCATATTCTTATGCAGATAAATCCAGTTACTATTGTCCGCAAAGTGGAATTTACGGAAAGCGATAATCGGCTCGGCAGGAATAAGGTTCAGCAGCACACCATTACCGCGACCGTGTCCTTCGGTCAACGGACGGGCATTAATACCGAATAGAACACCGGTCTGCCCTTTTCCATTCACATAATCCACAGTCAGTTCCGCATCTTCATTACGGACTTCACCCGTCAGTGTGCTACGGAACACAAACTGCGGGTTCTTGGGACCGTTTATGACACCACCTTGCAACTTCATGCGGGCAGTATCCTGCTTCACTGTAAAAAATATCGTATCGAGCAGCAAGGAGTCCATGCGCAATCCGTGAACAGCTGTACGTCCATTGATGCCGACTTGCGGAGTAAATCCGAAGCTCAGTTTGAAATCATTATAGGAAATACCCTTTGCAGCCAGGAAATAGCTGACGGGATTCTGGTTACCGGCTTCCAGATGCATGCCCGCTGAAGGAAGGACTTGGCGCAAAGCGGCATGGTCCAAACGCCGTTCATCAATCTGCTTTGTCAGGATAGAGACAAATTTATCCGACTGTTCCATCAACTTCTTCAACGTGCTGTGAGCGCGGAAACGCAGATTCAAGTCACCGGCATCAAGCCTCAACTTGAGAGAATCATGACGTGCCTCCGCTCCCATTGTAAAGGCAAACGGGTGTTGCAATGGTCGGGGCACCAAACCCAGCTTATGCAGATTCACCTCTTCCACATTTAAATCCAAAGCGCCATCCAGATAGTTGCGGTCAAGACGCATATCCGCATTTCCCTGCATCTTGAGAAGGACATTATCGCTGGCAAGACGGACGGTAGCAACGGATGACTTGAGTCCGGCATGCACATCTACACCGGAAATGTCCCAATGGCCATACTGTAGTTTTTCCAAGGAGGCATTCAAAGCGGCCACAGTTTTTCGTGATGCCACATCCACCCCTTGCCCCTTAGCGGACATCTTTGCCGTAAGAGTATAGATAGAGTCCTTGGGCAGGAAGTGATGCACCTGCAAGTTGTTGATGGCAAGGTCGGCATGGTAGGCTTCCGTAGCAAGATTATAGGCGGCGTCCAAATTCAAGGCGCCTTCCTTCTCCTTCAGTTTCAGGGCGGCAGTGCACTGCGCCCCCTCCATACCGAGACGTGCCGCAAGGTGCATACTGTCCGGCACAATGATGGAGCCATCGGGAGCAATGTCAGCTAGTCCGGTCAGGAAGTTCAAGTTCTGCGTATGCATTTCGAAGTCCATGCTTCCATTACGTTTCACACTGTCGGTCAAGCTCCAGAATTCTCCTCCCCCACTCAACGAAAAGGCTCCGGGCAGCTCAGCCGTAAAACGGGAAATCTGCATCTGCTTCAGGTTTCCTTCCGTACCGGCATGAATCACCAACGGACGGAACGGATAGGCTTCCTTGAAAGCTTCCGGCAAGCCACCGGCAAAAAGCAGTACATCCTGTTTGCCGATACGGGCATTGAAACGGGCTGTCAGACGGCCGGTGGTAGGTATATTTATCAGTTCCCAGTAAGTCTGTGCCGTAAGGTTCATCTCACTATGAGGTGTCAGCAACTTCAAAGAAGGGATACGGATAACGGTAGAATCGGCAAACAACCGCCCGGTCAGGGAAGTTACACTCAAACCGGAACGCTCATACATGGAAAATTCCCGGATAACGGCATTCATATCTCTGCCGTAGTACATCACAGAATCAATGCCCAGGCGAATGTCGCGAAGAGCAATGTGCGAGGGGTCGAAGCCTATCGCACTCCCCGGGCCACCGGTATCATAATTGACAGAAGTTCCAGTCAGCAGGAATTTTCTCCAGCCATAGAACTGGTGTTTCAGGTCGGCAGCAGCGTCCGCAATCTCAGCATCTCCTATATGGGCTTTCAGCCCCATGGAGTCCAATGGCATCTGTAAATCGACCGAGACGTTCTTCAACTTCAGAGTATGGAGTGTGACTTTCCAGTTTAACGCAGTGTCAGTAGTGTCTTTGGGAGTCTCAGTGGTATCTGCAAGCATCACCTGCACATGGGTATCGCTCAATTCTATATTATTGAGGATGGCATCTTCTTTTGTAAGGTCTATGCCATGGCTTTCGAAAAAGAAATGCCCCAGTACTCCTTTGATGCACATACCTTCCATTAAATTGGAGGAGTTGACAGCAACTTGTTTCAAGGTAATGTCATCCACCTCCACTTTCCCTTTGAGTAAAGGCCATGCCTGTACCCGTACGTTCAAACTTCCAAGATTCAGCAAGGTATCGGGATGCTGCACATCAACAGCACTGTCGGCAGGCTGTACCACCAATACACCGCGGACCAACAAATTCAAAGGAAAGCGAAGGTCAATCCGCTCCACGGATATGTCCATACCCGTAGCACCTGATGCAATTGCCGTAGCCTGCTTCCGTATCAAATTCTGTACGGGAGGCACATAAAGCAATATCATCAATATTATAAACAGTATAATAGGAGTAAGCAACACCCACAGTGCTGTTCTCAACCATTTTCTTCTCATCGGAACGTCAATCTTTCATCGTATTTAAAAGTCCTACAAAGTAAACAATTTCTTTCGACATTTGGTTCCCGACAGAGAAAAATCACGTATTCTTCTCTGTTCCCCCATTACGGAAAAGCTGTTGCCTGAGTAATGACATCCTCTATCAAAACGAGGGCGGCAAGGGCGTGTTCTTTCAACTCTCCGGTAAAAGGCACTCCATGAGAAGTTTCCAACAGTTTCAGCAATGCAACCAGTTCCGCTGCTCCAATTAAAGTAAAGAGGGGAATCATTTTGTGGGAGACAGCAGCCATCTCGTCCACATCCTCATTCTCCACAGCCTTCTGCAAACGCTCCGCATTGAGGCGGGTTTCAGCCACAAAACTTTCCAGAATGGACTTTGCCGCCTCGGGGTCATCGACCGAAAAAGCAGTGAGCGAAGAGAATTTATACCCCGGGCAAGCCGAAGTTTCCGAAACTTCCATAACCTCCATCCCTTTGTCCTCCATATTCAATTCATGTAGCAATTCACTGACGGTAAACGGCTTATGCAGGCATCCGGCAAATCCATGCACCGTAAATTCCTCACGCTGCATGTCACTGCGGGCAGTGACAGCAATCACCGGAACAGACTGTGCCTGCGGTATGTTCGAAGCACGAAGCAGTTTCAGTAAATCAAAACCATTAATAGCAGGCATCTGCACATCAGTAAGCAGAACATCAAAGGTTGCAGTGCGCAAGGCATCCAGCAGTTCATCCAGTTGTAAACAAGAGACAGAATTTATACCACTCTGCTGAAGCATGGCGGCAGTAAGGGTAAGCTGAATACGGTCATCATCGATAAGGAGGACATTCTTCAGTGAAGAATGAGGAACGGGGAATGAAGAATTGCCATTCGGCGTGGCAGCACATCCCGATTCTTCATCCTTCATTCTCCGTCCTTCACTCCTTACGGGATAGATAGGAATATATATGGTGAAAGTGCTTCCCTTGCCTGGCACACTGTCTACATCAATCGTGCCTTCAAGCAACTGTACCAGCATACGGACAATGGAAAGTCCAAGTCCAAACCCCTCTTTACCCTGAGCACCCGGTAAGCGGGTAAACTCCTGGAAGATACGTTCCCGGTCGGCAGTTTCCATACCTTTACCGGTATCAGCAATGGCAACTACCAGTCGACGGTCCTCGTAACGGGCAGTCATGGTAACACTGCCTTGGTCCGTAAACTTCACGGCATTGGACAGCAAATTGTTGATAATCTGGCGCAGACGCAAGGGGTCGCAAATATAGGTACCGCCCAGCTCCGGGGCAATGTCGCAATGAAGCGCCAGTCCTTTGGCAGCCGTAAGTGGTTCAAAACTGACGTGTATCTCTTCAAGCAGGCGGGAAGGATGAAAGGTGACCCGGTTGATTTCGGCCTTGTTCAAATCAAGACGATGGAAGTCGAGCAAATCAACGACCAGCTTCAGCAGATGTTCCGATGAGGTTTTCATATTGTCCAGATAGAACCGCTGACGCTCATCCACCGTCAGACGGGAAAGCAAGTCGGCATAGCCCATAATAGAACCGAGCGGGGCTTTGAAATCATGGGTAATGGCAAGCATCAGTTTTTCACGGACAGCGAGTAAATCCTCGGCACGACGACGGGCCTCTTCCAACTCACGACGGTAACGGTTGCTTCGGGTTATGTCGCGGCCGATGATAATAAGAAAAAAAGCGGAAAGCAACACCGCACCTACGGCAATGCCACTGATAATCTTGGCCGAACGGCGTCGGACCGCTTGTTGATACTCGGCTTCCGTCCGTGCACGCAGCAGAGTTTCCGTCTCGTAATCTTTCAGCAAGCTGTCAATACGAGCGGTCAGCATATGGTCCAAGCGTTGCAGATAGCGTTTACGTCGCTGTATAACAGTGTTTACAGCTTTTTTCTGCTGGGCCACGGCACGCAGTTTCTCATGCAAAGAATCGGCCGGATTATAGGGTTCAATCACCGTATCCGTTGCAAATTCAAGGGAGGTCTTTACCTGGATAGCCGTATCTTTCTTTGGGGGGACAAACACTTCACCCAAACGACGGAAAAACCCCTTCTTCCGAGGGCGTGTCACGACGGTATCCCGATGTGTAATGATACGGTGCTGCACACGCTGCTGGGTCACTACCGAGTCCTGCTGGGCAATTATCTGCTCAATGTCACTGGTGGATACCATGCTGTCATTCGCCTCACTCAGCGTGCGCAGCATTTTTATCGTATTGGTATCCTTCTCGCGTATCAAAGCAAGCACGCTGTCTGTCCATTGTACATCGCGGTCATCAGTAAGAATAAGGTTCTCCATTTCCCGGTGTACGAAAAACAAGGAAAAAAACAATACCGCCAGCAACAAAGTGTAGCCTACGGCAATCTTTACTTTGGAGACATTATTCATACTATCAAATCCTTTCCCTGGTCTGTTTACGGAACCTCAACCACAGCATCACTCCCGCACTGGTCAGTCCGAACGGGAAAGCCATCCAGACTCCCGTCAGCCCCCAACCGAAAACGAAACCGCAAAGGTACCCTACGGGCAAAGATATAATAAAATAGGATATAAATGCAATAATCATCATCGGTTTCACATCCGAGATGCCGCGCAGGGCATTGGCAAAGTTAATCTGCAACCCATCGCCGAACTGGTAAATCAAGAACGGGAAGAAGAGAGCGGCAACCATGCCGGACACTTCCGCATTGTCCGTAAACCATCCCCCTACCTGACCGCGAAGCGCAAAGACGATACCCAGCAACACCACCTCCATACACAGGATGATGTGAAGGCCGGCATACGCCGAGCGGCGCACATTCTGCCCGTCTCCCTGCCCCTTGAAGTTGCTGACACGCACGGCAACCGCAGCGCCCATGCCATAATACATCATGAAGGTGAACTGAGAGATAGTAAGCATTATCTGATGCGATGCTAGGGCAAGTGTCCCCAGCCAGCCCACCATGACGACGCTCAGACTGAAGGAAGCGGTCTCCATACCCATCTGCATACCCACGGGCCAGCCCAGTGCATTGAGCTTCCTGAACATCGGCATCGACCACCCCAGCCGCATGAAGCCGAGCCTGTAACGGATAAACCGGCGGCCGCGAAGCACAATCGCCGCAAAGACCACCACCATCACAATGCGGGAGAACAAAGTGCTGATACCCGCACCAAGCAGTCCCATCTCCGGAAAGCCCAGCTTTCCATTGATAAGTATATAGTTTCCTACGATGTTAAGCGCATTCCCTCCGAGCAGAATCCACATGGCCGTCTTGGTATCGGTGATGCCGTCCGTAAACTGTTTGAAACCGTTGAACAGCATGACAAAGACCAGTGAAGCAAGCAACACCAGATAGTAAGGCTTGATTAGAGGCAACAATTCTCCGGGCTGTCCCAGCCGCTCCACATTGAAATAGAGAACAGCCATGACAAGAGTCAGCAACAAAGCCACCAGCACATTGGCAACCAGGCTACACCGCAACGCCTGCCCTGCCTCGGCAAAGCGGCGGTTACCGTAGAAGCCCCCTACAACCGGTGTCAGCCCGTAGCTGAAGCCCGTACTGAAAATAATGCAAAGAGTAAACAGATTGTTTACGAAAGAAGCGGCACCCAGTTCCTCCGTGCTGTGATGCCCAATCATCAGCGTATCGGCAAAACCAAGCACAATGACTCCCAACTGCCCCACCACAATGGGTAGCCCCAGGAGAAGCAATGCTTTATAGTGCTGCTTATACGTATCAAATAATTTTTTCATACTAAAGGTTTTCTTTTTGGTAATAAAGCACAATCCCGTTTTCATCGCGGAAGGTCTGTTGGGCGACCCTATGAAGCTGTTCTGCCGTCACAGAGCGGTAATTGTCCACTTCACGGTCTATGTCTTCCGCCTGCCCGGTCAGTTCAAACCAGGCAAGATTCGTGGCAACATTCAGATAATTGATGTTGCCGAATATCTGTGTAGACTCAAACTTGTTCTTTACTTTCTCCAATTCTTGTTCTCCAACAAACCCGGATTTCAACTCTTCCAACTCTTTCCGGACAGCAGCCTCGGCTTGCTCCAAAGATACGCCAGCAGATGGCTTTCCACTGATATGCAGCAGTCCGGCATCCCGTGTACCGGAGATATAGGCATCGAGACTGGAAAAGAGCTTTTGCTCCTGCACCAGCCTGCGGGTCAAGCGACTGGAACGTCCATTGCTCAGAATATCCGACAGAATATCGAAGGCATAATAATCGGCATCTTCACGACTGCACATGTGATAAGCCATGAACAAAGCATCCAGAGGAACATTCCGTTCCACCGTCTGCCGGCGTTCCGCCGTCTGTACAACTTCTTGCGGTAATTGTCTTACAGGCACATTCCTACGGGGAATAGGAGCAAACCATTTTTCAGTCAGCCTAATCGTTTCTTCCCACGAAATATTTCCGGTAACGGCCAGAACTGCATTATTAGGTGCATAAAAACGGAAAAAGAATTCCTTTACCTCATCCAGCGTGGCATTGGCAATGTGAGAGAGGTCTTTCCCGATAGTAGGCCAGCGATAAGGATGCGTTTGATAAGCCAAAGGACGAAGCAGATGCCCCACATCACCATACGGCTGGTTCAGACAACGTTGCTTGAACTCCTCCATCACCACTGCACGCTGCACCTCAAGACTTTGCTCACTGAATGCCAGTTCCAGCATACGGTCGGACTCCAGCCAGAAGCCGATTTCCACATTCGATTTTGGAACCGTCAGGTAGTAATTGGTAATATCATTATTGGTCCATGCATTATTCTCCCCACCTGCCAGTTGCAAAGGAGCGTCATAATCAGGAATATGCACCGAACCTCCAAACATCAGATGCTCAAACAAATGGGCAAAGCCCGTATGCTCGGGATGCTCGTCACGGGCACCTACGTCATAAACAATATTCAAGGCAACCATCTGCGTGCTGGTATCTTCATTGTGCACCAACCGCAGACCGTTGTCAAATATCTTTTTGTTTATCTTCATAAAATAGAATGACAGAATCTATCATCAATCTATCACTGTCACTTTTTTAATAACCACATCCTCTTCAGGACGGTCGTTACGATCAGTCTTGACCTTCTGTATTTTATCAACTATATCCATACCTTCCAGCACTTCACCGAATACGGTATATGCACCGTCCAAATGCGGAGTACCACCCATGGTAGTATAAGCCTTCACCTGCTCGGGAGTAAACTTGAACTCCGGTTCCTTGGCAACCTGAGCCTCTGCCTGCGCAATCAAAGAATCTTGCAAATCCATCAGACCGTCCTGGTCATTATTCTTACGCATCTTGTAGATTTCCTTCATATGCTTCTGGGCCAATGCATTGAAAGCATTGTTCAGGCGCATCTGATTCATCTGCTGTTCCATCCCCAGCAAGGTAGAGTCATTATACACTTTTCCAGTCACAATGTAGAACTGGCAGCCGGATGATGCCTTGTCGGGATTCACCTCATCACCCTGGCGTGCAGCCGACAAAGCACCTTTTTTGTGAAAATACTTCGGATAAACAAATTCGGCAGGAACAGTATAACCTACGTCGCCTGCCCCCAGCATCTTGCCTTTTGGAGCCTTTTTCGATTCCGGGTCACCTGCTTGTATCATAAAGTCCTTGATGACACGGTGGAACAGCGTACCTTCATACGTGCCGTCTTTCACCAGCTTAATAAAGTTATCACGATGTTTCGGGGTTTCATTATACAGTTTCACGGTGATGTCACCCGCACTTGTTTCAATCTTTAGCTTCGTTTCTTTTTCCATATTTTCCTCTTTCTTTTGTCCCGGCTTGCAAGCAGTCAAACCGCAAACCAGTATAGTTAATAATACAATTAGATTCCTTTTCATTTTGTTTTTTATTTAATTTAAGTTTGCAAATATACTAAAATCAGACAAAAGCACTTACCTTTGCCTACATAAAAGAGATAAAAGGCAAAAGCAATGACATCCATATTAATTGTAGAAGATGATATTACTTACGGCATGATGCTAAAAACATGGCTCGGCAAAAAAGGTTTCCAAGTAACCTCCACCAGCAGCATTGCCCGTGCTCAAAAACATATTGAGTCGGAAACCGTGGACTTGATTTTGTCTGACCTACGCCTGCCCGACAAGGATGGCATTGACTTATTGAAATGGCTGGGCGAACACGGCCTGCAAATACCGCTTATCATCATGACGGGATACGCTGACATACAGTCGGCCGTCCAAGCCATGAAACTGGGAGCCTGCGATTACATTGCCAAGCCTGTGAATCCGGACGAATTACTGAAAAAAATAGGCGAAGCCTTGAATGCATCATCCTCCGCTTTGAAACAGATGATGCATCCGTCCCGAACAGATGACGCGTTTACCCCAAACAGACCATCCGTCTCGCCCAAACAGACGATGCATTCCGACAAGATGAAAAATCAGTCTCAGAAGAGTGCAGAAGGCTCATTGTCTTCCTCCGACTTCCTCGAAGGAGAGAGCGACGCAGCCAAACAACTCTACAATTATGTGAAACTGGTTTCACCTACCAATATGTCCGTACTCATCAATGGTGCCAGCGGAACGGGCAAAGAATACGTAGCCCATCGCATCCACCAGCTCAGCAAGCGTGCCGACCGGCCGTTTGTAGCCATCGATTGCGGTTCTATCCCCAAAGAATTGGCCGCTTCGGAATTCTTCGGGCATATAAAGGGCGCCTTTACCGGCGCACTGACCGACAAAACGGGCGCTTTCGTCGAAGCCAACGGCGGTACCATCTTCCTGGATGAGATAGGCAATCTGAGCTATGAAGTGCAAATACAACTGCTGCGTGCTTTGCAAGAACGCAAGATACGTCCGGTTGGTTCAAACAAAGAGATAAGCGTGGACATACGTCTGGTATCCGCCACCAACGAAAATCTGGAGCAAGCCATCGAAAAAGGAACGTTCCGTGAGGATTTATATCACCGTATCAATGAATTCACCCTGCGCATGCCGCAACTCAAAGACCGCCGTGAAGACATCTTGCTCTTTGCCAATTTCTTTCTGGACCAGGCCAACCGCGAAATGGACAAGCAACTGACCGGCTTTGATGACAAAGCATCCCGCGCCTTATTGGAATACCCCTGGCCTGGCAATCTGCGACAAATGAAGAATATGGTACGTCGTGCAACCCTGCTGGCACAAGGCAAATTCATTACTATCAACGAACTAAGTGAACTGAAAGAACCTGCATCGGCCATCATCGGCATCCCTCTCCGCAATGAGGAGGCAGAGAAACGTCAAATCATCGAAGCCCTACGGCAGACGGGAAACAACAAGAGCCGCGCTGCACAACTGTTGGGCATTGACCGCAAAACGCTGTACAACAAGTTGAAGCTTTATAACATATCCGACTAAAAGATGTGGAATAATTCCACACTCCTCTCCACACATTCCCCACTTTTCCACATTATACTACACTTTGCATAAAAACATATACATCTAGTTATCAAAGCATTACCCAACAAATAATTCTTTTGGCACACCATTTGACTTGTATTAAGTACAAGCAACAAGCGCTACAACAAACAAGCACTTAGACTTAACAATAAGATATAGCAACCTAAAAGCAAATGAATTATGAAAAAATTAGTATTAGTAGCAGCCCTGTTTATGTTTGTTTGTGGCGGAACGTTCTTGGCTCAAGCTAAGGCTCCGGTAGAACAGCCGAGTAAGACAACAACCTTGTCTAACGACACTGTGGTAACGGATACTTTGCAGAAAGCCGAGAACGTCCAAGACACAGCAAAAGTGGCCCAATAACAGTAAGCACACTACAACAAAAAGCCGTTTCCTCCTTGTCTATTCTGGGAAACGGCTTTTTTAATTGATAGTTGATAGTTGTCAACTAAGAAATCACCAATGTCTTTCCGGATAAAGGTCATTCCACCATGCCGGACTATCCTGCAACCAGCGGGCAAACCAAGCCATAATTGAATTGTGCCACAATTCACGTTTTGCATAATCAAGTACAAAATGGTTTTCACCATCCACGGTAATAAATTCCACCGGCTTGCCCAATATCTTCAACGCATTATACAACTGGATACTTTCACCGATAGGCACGTTCGTATCTACCGTGCCATGCAGCAACAACAGAGGGGTATTAATCTTGTCCGCATTGAACAATGCTCCATGCTTCGTAAACAAATCGGGATTATTCCAAGGATAGCTATCGGCTGCCGCAACAGAGTTATAGGAATATCCCCAATAACCCTCGCCCCAATAGCTCGTCACATTGCTGATGCCAGCATGCGAGGCAGCGGCAGCGAACATGTCCGTCTTAGTCTGCAGATACATCGTCATGAATCCTCCATAAGAGGCACCCAGGCATCCGATACGTTTATCGTTGACAAACGGATGGGCTGCACAGAATTTCTTCGTACCTTCAATGATCTCATCGGCCGTACGCTCACCCCATGCATTGACATGGCGTGCAGAGAACTCCTGGCCGTACCCGATGGCACCACTGGGCTGGATAACATAAACCACATAGTCACGTGACGCAAACAACTGTGCACAGTACGGGGAAGTTATACCGCGGGTTGTAGGAGTCGTTCCTCCATAATAGTATACGATAAGCGGATACTTCTTGTTCGGGTCAAAAGACGGCGGCAGACAAACCATTCCCTTTATCTCCGTACCGTCCGAAGCTGTAAAGTTCCACTCTTCCATCTGTCCCAGCTCAATCTTATCGAGGATGGGCTTCATGGGATTGGCAAGCAGGGTGGAAACTTTTTTCTTCGTGTCGTACGTATAAGCTACGCCCGTGCTGGTGTTTCCTCCGCCCACATAGGCAGCCACAACCGGATTGTCATCCGCCAGCGTGAAGGAAGTAATCACATCTTCTTCAAGCGGAAGCATTTCAAAGCCGCCCGTCTTCGGAACATAACGGTAGATATGCCTGCAATCCCCATCAGTCGTATCGAAATAGATACATCCGTCCACACGGTTCCACTGCACGGGAGACACCGTAGGATTGAAATCGCGCGTGATAGCCTGCACTTTCTTTGTAGCCAAATCCATAATGAATGCTTGGGTATCAAAGTCATTGGCTATGGGATGTTCACCGCAATTCTTGCCAATGCCTCCGAAAGCAGACGGACTGCCCGTCACCAGAAGCTGCTTCCCGTCCGGAGAGTAAGAAGCACTTCCCAGATAAGCATCCCAGGCGACCAGCGTATCTGCCTGCAAGGTGGTCAAATCAATCTCGAAAAGAGAAGAGAGGGAGAAAGGGCATCGAGTGATGTCCGGCTTGGAAGTGCTGCACAACAGTTTCTTGCCATCCGGGGAAATATCATTCAGATAGACGTTGTGACTACCGTAGGTCAGGCGCTCGGAAAGTCCCGTCGCCACATCGTATTTCATGAGATAATAGCGGTCACGAGAATTGGGGATACGGTCGTCCGGATGCAAGAGACGTTTCAACGGGCCACTCACCTTTTCGCCCTCGTCCGTGAGCATATAGATAAGATAGTCTTCTGTAGGAGACCAGCTGAAATATCCTTCGGGAACATTCTTCAGCAGCACTTCCTCACGCATCGTGGCGGGATCGAACACAACCAGGTCATTCTGCTCCTCGCCCATAACCGTATAATAGAGCTTGTTGCTGTTGGGCATCCAGTTCATCTTTTCATTGGCATTGGGCAATATCACCCGGCCGGTCTTTACCTCGGTCAGCTCACAACGGGTCCTGGAACGCTTCACGTCGTAATTGTCCGAATAGCGGGTCAGCAGATACTTGCCGTTGGGCGAAAGAGAAACCCTGCTCGCTCGGGAGCCGAAATTGGTGTTGAACAAAGAGAAACGTCTCTTCATGTCCGGTGCCATCCGGCAGGCTACATCGGCAAAGTCCTTTTCCTTTTCAAATTCGCATTTCAGCATCGGCTGCATCTTGTCGTCCGCGCTTGAAAGCAACTTGATGACAATCTCATAATCCGCTTCGGGGTCCATACGCAAACTGACAGCCGTAGGACGGACCTGCGACAAGCTGTCCTCCGCTGTCTCCTTGACTTGCTTGGATTCACCGTTTACAAACACCTCAAAACGGGCAGGAGAATATACATTCAGCTTGCCCTTCATGAAACGCTCCGCACGCAGATTGGTAGCAAACAGATAGAACAGATTGTCCTTGTCCGCCTTTGCCACAGTTACATATCCAGCCGTATCAGCAACCATACGTTCGTACCGACCTCCGTCGAAGTCGAGACTGACCTTCGTCTTCAGAAGATTGCCGATAGTAAACTTGTCTCCCTTGAAGTTGAGACTATCGCCCTGGAGGGGAGTGCGCACCGTAACGGCCGGACGCACGTTATACTCAGCAACTCTTTCCTGAGCTTGGGCAGCCAATCCCGCAAGGAGCAGCAAACCCGACAAAACTGTGATTTTCTTCATTACTGTAAGATTAAATCGTTTCAAAACCATTCCATAAATTTCCGGGAGGAACGGGCGCCTCCACTTCTATCAGTTCTTTGGACACCGGATGCACAAAACGGATATACCGCGCATGCAGACAGATGCTGCCGTCGGGATTGGAGCGGGGCGAACCATACTTCAAATCTCCCTTGATGGGACAGCCCATCTTTGCCAACTGACAACGTATCTGGTGATGGCGTCCGGTTTTCAAATCTATTTCCAACAGATAATAGTTCTGCGACCGCCCGATGAGCCGGTAATGCAAAATCGCTTTCTTGCTGCCCGGCACCTCCTTGTCGTATGCATAACTCTTGTTCTGTTTCTCATTTCGCACCAGATAGTTCACCAATTCCCCCTCTTCCTCGCGGGGCAAGTTCTTCACTACTGCCCAGTAAGTCTTCTTCACCTCGCTATTCTTGAACATCTCGTTCAGACGCGACAGTGCCTTACTGGTCTTGGCAAAAACAACAAGACCGCTCACGGGGCGGTCCAGCCGGTGAGCGACACCGATAAAGACATTTCCAGGCTTGCTGTACTTCTCTTTCAGGTACTGCTTTACAGTTTCCGAAAGCGGTGTATCACCCGTTTTGTCTCCCTGAACTATCTCGGAAGCGGTCTTGTTGACTATAATGATATGATTGTCTTCGTATACGACAGTCATCGATTGTTAATGTTTAATGATTAGTGATTAATGATTAATGACTAACACCCAACTTCTCATTAAACATTAATCACTAATCATTAATCATTAAATTACATATTCATCCCACCATCTACCTGAATAACCTGACCGGATACATAAGAAGACATATCAGAAGCCAGGAAAGTAGCGATATTTGCCACGTCTTCGGGTGTGCCGCCACGGCGCAAAGGAATCTTCTTGCACCATTCAGCCTTCACCTCTTCAGACAAGGCGTCGGTCATGGCTGTCATGATGAACCCCGGAGCAATGGCATTGGCACGGATGCCGCGAGAGCCCAGCTCCTGAGCGATAGACTTGGCCAAAGCAATCATACCGGCTTTGGAAGCAGAATAGTTGGCCTGGCCGGCATTGCCGTGAACACCTACCACAGATGCCATATTGATAATGCTACCCGCCTTCTGGCGCATCATGATGGGTGTGCAGGCATGGATAAAGTTAAATGCCGATTTCAGGTTGACATTGATAACCATATCCCATTGCTGTTCGCTCATACGCATCATCAGACCGTCACGTGTGATACCGGCATTGTTTACCAGAATATCAATACGTCCAAAGTCCTTATGGATTTCTGCCACTACCTTGGCAGTGTCTTCAAAGTTTGCCGCATTGGAGGCATAAGCTTTTGCCTTTACTCCCAAAGCTTCCAATTCCTTTGCCGTAGCCTCGGCATTTTCATCAATCACCAAGTCAGTGAATGCGATGTTTGCTCCTTCTTGAGCGAACTTCAAAGCGATAGCCTTGCCGATGCCGCGTGCAGCACCTGTCACAATGGCTGTTTTTCCATCTAATAATCCCATATTATTTTAAAATTATTTATAAAATGTATTCTTACTTCTTTCCCAATGCACCAAGTACCAGACGGGTCACGTAAGTATCGCGTACCGCATCATCCAGATTGGCTCCTATATGACCGCGAATATAAGGTGTTTCAATACCTTTGACACTGTAATGCACAATCTCGGCAGTCATATCCAAGTCATCTATCTGGAAAACGCCCTTCTCCATACCTTCACGCAGAACCTCCTTGAAAAGCTGGGTCTCTGTAGCATCGAAACGTTTGCGCACTTTCTCCACTCTCCAAATATCCCGAAAGAAATTGGCACGAAGAGTACCATTTCGAAAGACAACCTCTTTTACCGCATCCAGATGGGTGTAAATCATTTCCATCAGTTTCTCGTCCGGCTGAATATCTTTCTCTACCACGTGCTTCATCATATCCGAAAGAATATCCAGCTCCGACTCGACAACAGCCAAGTAGATATCTTCCTTGCTCTTAAAATACAGATTTCTGACTGCCAGAAACTCAAGTATTCTCTCCTTAACATCCTTTAATCCGTAGTGATCATCATCGAGCACCTGTGCTGCATGGTCAAGATCCTTGTTGTCCACAGACATCCTATTCCACGGAAGCTCAAGTACAGTCTCTATATAGCCTCTCTCAACAGTGCTCTCTGATGAGCTGCTGCTCATATTTCTAAAGCGCTTTATCTCTTTTTTCGTCTTTTCCTTTACGTAGTCAGGCGCATCTAACTCAGATAGCTTTTTCTCATATTCATCAGCCTCCGAGTCAGCATTCTCGCCCAGCTCCTCACGTATCACACCAAGCTGTTCACGAAGCACATACTCCTTCTGATGCTTGTCCACACGAACCTTTACTTTTTTCTGAAGCTCATTCTTTATGGAAATAACCTCCACCTGGGAGAGAAGTAATGATACTATAACCTGATATCTGTCATTGATATCCTCTGCCTCAAGCACCTGCTGCTTAAGCTCATATGACACCGGCAGATTGTTGGTTACATAATCAATGAGCTTTTCAAGATCCTCATACTGATCTATCTGTCTGATAAGCTCCTTGCTGATTTTGCCGACGACTGCCGCATATCTGTGAAAAGCCTCTCTGACTCCGAGAAGCATGGCTTCCCTGAGATCCTCCGGCAGGCTGTCTGCATTACTATCACAATAACAGATTTCTGCCTCAAGGTACTTCTCATTACCGGTAAAGCCAAGCAATGCTGCCCGGCTTATTCCATCTACAAGTATTCTCACAACATCATTCTGTAATCTGACAACCTGCTTTATGTCAGCAACAATACCCATCTGATAGAGGTCTTCCTGAGTCGGGTCCTCACTGTCCACATTCCTTTGTGTGACAAGATAAATCTTTTGATCCTGCTCCATAGCCTCCTCGACAGCACGAAGGGAGCGCTCTCTGCTGATGTCGAAATGGGCAATCATCCCCGGCAGAATAGTAAGCCCTCTCAGCGCTACTGCAGGCATATTCATAATC
>OKRY01001083.1_pt1 | contig 22392 bp, 16 predicted proteins | sample 1601121 | NCBI WGS metagenome assembly OKRY01 (sample SAMEA3541546, study PRJEB24748) | human gut metagenome | biome: human gut; feature: human-associated habitat; material: faeces | place: China | collected 2012
TCACGGTGAGAGGACAGAATCAGACAGTGGCTGAGTTCACACTGATCATATCCAGCGTGGAGAAGGGAATACCTTCATTTACTGCCGGAAAGGCGGGCGACGCATATGCCGGCAAGACCCTTGCGGATGTGGAGCTTCCAACATCGGCAGCAGGAAAGTACATGTGGGCAGATGGAACACAGCAGGTAGGCAAGGCCGGAACAAGCGAGACCTACGATGCATACTTTGTTCCAGACGACACAGCAAACTATGACTGGAGCAAGATCGATGCAGCAGAGGGAACATATGAGGAACTGGAAGACGGAAGTGTGAGAATTGCAGTGAAGCTTTCAGTGTATGTGAGAAAGCAGGATCCTGTATTTACAGTTCCAGAGAATGTCACAGCTACATACGGAGACACTGTTGGCAAGATACTCCTGCCTGAGACAGCAGGTGGAATGTTCATCTGGGAGAATGCAGATGAATCTGTAGGAGAGGTTGGAACAAAGACTTTCCTTGCAACATTTGTACCTGAAGATGAGGATGTATACGAGAGAGCAGAGCATGTGGAGATAACTGTTCAGATTCTTCCTGCAAATGCAGTATTTACTCAGGCGATAGATTCACTGAGTGCTAAGGAGAATATGACTCTTGCAGACATAGAGCTTCCAGAGCGCGAGGATGGAGTATACACATGGTATACAGACAGAACGACAAAGGTTGAGGATGGCAATACATACAAGCTTTGCTTCAAGCCTGCAGACACAGTAAATTATGACTGGACATCAGTTACAGGATGGAACAGGGCTTACAATGGAGTTGTATTCAATGTAAAGATTACCGTCGAGAAAGAGCCGGAGCAGCATGTACACGATTACGGCAATAAGTACAAGAGCGACAGCAGATCTCACTGGTATCAGTGCTCATGTGGAGAGAAGTCAGGCCTGGCAAATCACACATGGGACAAGGGCGCGATAACGACCAAGCCTACAGACACAGCGGCAGGTAAGAAGACATTTACCTGTACCAAGTGTGGATACAAGCGTTATGAGTCAGTAGCTGCCCTTGGAATAGACATAGGAAATTCCAAGAACAATGTGGTCGTAAGCGGTATAGAAAAGAATGGATATACATACACAGGATCATCGATCACTGTTAAATCGCTTGCGCTGAGGAGAGGCAAAACAACACTGAAGAATGGTGTGGATTACACCGTACAGTACAAGAACAACAAGAATATCGGTACAGCGACAGTAAAGATCACTGGTAAGGGTAATTACAGAGGCTCCGTCAGCAAGACATTTGCTATCAAGGCTGGCAAGGGCAAGATATACAATGTTGCGCAGAAGGGCGTGCCTGGCTATCTGAAATACAAGGTGACAAATGCCGCTTCAAATGGCAAGGGAACAGTGACACTTGTTGGAAGTACAAGCAAGAAGAGCGACAAGAAGTTCAAGTCACTCACGGTTGCATCCAGTGTCAAGATCGGTGGAGTGAACTTCAATGTTACGGCTGTAGGAGCGAAAGCATTTACAGGACGCAAATATCTCACCACGGTTGTGATCGGAGGAAACGTTAAGACCATAGGCGGTGCAGCATTCAGTAAGTGTGGAAAGCTTGGAAAAGTTACCATAAAGTCTACAAGGATAACGACTATCGGTAAGAATGCTTTTCGGGGTGTCAAGAGCAATGTGAAGATATATCTTCCTAAGAAGAAATATGACGCATATGCAAAGAAGCTCAAGGCGAAGGGAATGAACACTCCTAAGAAAGCGGTATACAAAAAGTCAAAATAAATGAAATGCGTTGATGTGTTGGCGGGACAGTCACAGATGATGTGGCTGTCCTGTTTTTTATGTGAAGATCGTTCTGGTGTAAAACCATGAGTGTAGTGACAGGAAAGATATAATCTGCTATACTGAACATATGTTTGTGAATATATGGAGGACTGTATGGATAATTTTATAGATGAACTGAATGAACAGCAAAAGGAGGCAGTGACCACCACAGAAGGGTATGTGCGCATAATTGCGGGAGCGGGAACCGGCAAGACAAAGGCGCTCACATACAGGTATGCGTATCTGGTGGACGAGCTTGGAATATCCACATCGAATATACTGTGTGTCACATTTACAAATAAAGCGGCGAGGGAGATGAGCAAACGTATCAGACAGATGATCGGGGACAGTGATATGGGATACATCTGCACATTTCACGGCTTCTGTGTGAAGCTTCTGAGGGAGGATATCCATGCCATCAATTATCCCCAGAACTTTGTGGTGATGGACAGCGAGGACACGGAGGATATACTCAAGACGGTGTACGAGAATGCCCATATACAGTCGAGAACATATACATTTGACATGGCGAGGGATCACATATCGGCGATGAAGAACGAGATGCAGCACATTGCATATCTGGCGGACATAAGCAACGACAGACTGCTGGCGGATTATGAGAAGGCTTCAGACATACCTGAAAAAGTATTTCTGGGATACCTGTACGAACAGAAGAAGGTGTATGGACTTGACTATGATGATCTCATAACCATTGCGCTCCACATCCTCAGAACCGATGCGGAGAAATGCCGCAAATGGCAGGAACGCATGATGTATGTCATGGTGGACGAGTTTCAGGATGTCAGCGGTAACCAGTATGCGCTGGCGGAGATACTCAGCGGTTATCACAGGAATCTGTTCATCGTGGGCGATCCGGATCAGACCATATATACGTGGCGCGGGGCAAGGATAGAGTACATACTGGAATTCGACAAGAACCATGAGAATACACAGACCATATTCCTCGACACGAATTATCGTTCAACTCCTGACATACTGGCGGTGTCCAACTCACTGATCGAGAAGAACAGGAACAGACTGCCCCACAGGCTTGTGGCTGTGAAGCCGTCTGAGGCACGCCCTCTGTACGTACATTCCAGGACCACCGGGGATGAAGCCCAGTGGGTGACAAACGAGATAAAAAGGCTTGTTGAGACAGGAGCAAAGTACAGTGATATAGCCGTTTTGTACAGGTCACATTTCGTATCGAGAAGCATAGAGGAAGCATTTATCAAGACAAAGATCCCGTATATCCTCTACAGCGGAACGGAGTTCTACAAACGCAAGGAGATAAAGGATGTGCTGGCATATCTCAGGATGGTGGCATACGCGGATGATCTGTCATTTCGCAGGGTGATAAATGAACCAAAGCGGAACTTTGGCAAAAAAAGAATGTCGATGCTGAAGTCGTACTGTGAGACTCACAGATGCTCACTGTACAGCGGTCTTCAGGATCTTCTGGAGGAGAAGACTGTTAAGTCGACAGGTGTTTCAGCCTTTGTCGAGATCATAGAAAATTTCAGGAAGACATACAAGGAGAAAAGTCTGTCAGACCTTGTGACAGAGCTCATGGCAGCCACGGGCTACGAGGCGATGCTCAGACAGGCAGGCGAACAGGAAAGGCTGGACAACCTGGCAGAGCTGAAGCAGTCGATAGACGAATATGAGAAGACCTCCGGTGAGGAGAATACGCTGGAGGAATATCTGCAGAGCATAGCTCTCTACACGAACAATGACAGGGAGAAGGACAAGGATTCTGTGACGATGATGACCATACACACCGCAAAGGGCCTGGAGTTCCCATATGTGTTCGTGTGCGGTGTAAATGAAGGCATATTCCCAAGCAAGCACGTGGACACTGAGGCGATGCTCGAGGAGGAACGACGCATGGCATACGTGGCGTGCACCAGAGCAGAGCGCGGCCTGTACATCAGCGATGCAGAGGGTCTGAACTACGATGATTCTTTCAGATACCCATCCCGGTTTATCTTCAACATAGACCGGGAAGCCATCGACTACGTGAACGAGCTCCCACAGCGCCTTGTCGACGACACGAAGAGCTACATAGCCGCAAATGAGAGCCGCTATATGCCGCTGGACACCGAGCTAAAGACCGGAGACAGGGTGAGACACAAGGTGTTCGGCGAGGGCACAATAACCGGTATCAGGGGAGATATAGGGTGCTATGTGGTTAAGTTTGATAGGGTGGAGACGGAGAGAAACTTGAAGATTGGGGTGGGGCTGGAGAAGATTGGAAATCTATAAAGATTTTGATGGTGAGACGAGTATAGTATGAAGAATACTAGTGTAAATATAGAAAGTAATACTTGACACAATCAGAGGTAGAAAAGTAATATAATACTGTAGATTTGGCATATAAATGTTAGCTGTGCGGGTTAAATAACCTATAGAAATTTCTACTGTTGTAGATTCGCATGTATAAGGATTGACGTCATGCGTTAAGTAACCTATAGTAATTTCTACTGTTGTAGATTCATTAGTACAATCCGTCTTGCACTTAGATGAGTATCCAAGTGTGAGTTATAGTATGTGTATATAAAAAAAAGAGTAGAGGTATGTTAAGTGCCTTGAAATAAATTTCTACTGTGGTAGATTTAGTTAATGTAAAAAGTTTAACGCTGAATATGGCGTTATTCTTTTTTACTCAGATTAAATTCAAAATTACATTAACTAATAAAATTAGTGACAAACTCGTTGATGTATGTTATTATGTTATCATATTATATAGATTGATTTTAAGGGAGGAGTTATATGGTAGGTAATAAAATATCAAATTCGTTTGATTCGTTTACTGGAATCAACGCATTAAGTAAAACGTTAAGAAATGAGTTAATTCCATCAGATTATACTAAGAGACATATTGCTGAGAGTGATTTTATTGCGGCTGATACAAACAAAAATGAAGATCAGTATGTAGCAAAAGAAATGATGGATGATTATTATCGCGATTTTATAAGTAAGGTTCTAGATAATTTACATGATATAGAATGGAAAAATTTGTTTGAATTAATGCATAAAGCGAAAATAGATAAAAGTGATGCAACTTCAAAAGAGTTGATAAAAATTCAGGATATGCTTCGTAAAAAAATAGGAAAAAAATTCTCTCAAGATCCTGAATATAAAGTCATGCTCAGTGCTGGTATGATAACAAAGATTTTACCAAAATATATATTGGAGAAATATGAAACTGATAGAGAAGACAGATTAGAAGCAATAAAAAGATTTTACGGATTCACAGTTTATTTTAAAGAATTTTGGGCAAGTAGACAAAATGTATTTTCTGATAAGGCAATAGCGTCATCTATATCATATAGAATCATACACGAGAATGCCAAAATATATATGGATAACCTGGATGCTTATAATAGAATAAAACAGATTGCTTGTGAAGAAATTGAGAAGATTGAAGAAGAGGCATATGTTTTTCTGCAAGGTGACCAGTTAGATGTGGTATATACCGAAGAAGCATATGGACGATTTATATCCCAGAGTGGAATAGATTTATATAATAATATATGTGGGGTTATTAATGCTCATATGAATTTATATTGCCAGAGCAAAAAATGCTCCAGATCAAAGTTTAAAATGCAAAAATTACATAAACAGATTTTATGTAAAGCAGAAACCGGGTTTGAAATTCCATTAGGCTTTCAAGATGATGCACAAGTGATAAATGCGATTAATTCATTTAATGCTCTAATAAAAGAAAAAAATATTATATCACGTCTCAGAACTATAGGGAAAAGCATATCTTTATATGACGTAAATAAGATATATATTTCATCTAAAGCGTTCGAGAATGTCTCTGTATACATTGATCATAAATGGGATGTGATAGCTTCAAGCTTGTATAAGTATTTCTCGAAAATTGTCAAAGGAAATAAAGACAACAGGGAAGAAAAGATTCAGAAGGAAATTAAGAAAGTAAAGAGCTGTAGTCTGGGTGATTTGCAGAGACTGGTTAATTCATATTATAAAATAGATAGCACATGTTTGGAGCATGAAGTAACTGAATTTGTTACTAAAATAATAGATGAGATAGATAACTTTCAAATTACGGATTTTAAATTTAACGACAAAATTAGCTTGATTCAAAATGAACAGATTGTCATGGATATAAAAACATATCTTGATAAATATATGAGTATTTATCATTGGATGAAATCGTTTGTGATTGATGAGCTAGTTGATAAGGATATGGAGTTTTATTCAGAACTTGATGAACTTAATGAGGATATGTCGGAAATTGTGAATTTATATAACAAAGTGCGTAACTATGTTACACAGAAGCCTTATAGTCAGGAAAAGATAAAATTGAACTTCGGATCACCGACTCTTGCCGATGGATGGTCGAAATCAAAGGAATTTGATAACAATGCTATTATATTGATTCGTGATGAAAAAATATATTTGGCAATATTTAACCCAAGAAATAAACCAGCTAAGACTGTTATATCAGGACACGATGTTTGCAATTCTGAAACAGATTATAAGAAAATGAATTATTATTTGCTCCCTGGGGCAAGTAAGACTTTACCACATGTGTTTATTAAGTCTAGATTGTGGAATGAATCACATGGAATACCTGATGAAATATTGCGGGGATATGAGTTGGGTAAACACTTGAAATCATCGGTAAATTTTGATGTAGAATTCTGCTGGAAGCTAATTGATTATTATAAAGAATGTATAAGCTGTTATCCAAATTATAAGGCGTATAATTTTAAATTTGCTGATACAGAATCGTACAATGATATATCAGAATTCTATAGAGAAGTGGAGTGTCAGGGATATAAGATTGACTGGACATATATAAGTTCAGAAGATGTAGAACAACTTGATCGTGATGGTCAAATATATCTGTTTCAAATCTATAATAAAGACTTTGCACCGAATAGTAAAGGAATGGATAATCTTCATACGAAGTACCTCAAAAATATATTTAGCGAAGACAATCTTAAAAACATAGTTATAAAATTGAACGGAGAGGCAGAATTATTTTATAGAAAATCAAGTGTCAAGAAAAAAGTAGAACATAAAAAGGGTACGATTTTAGTCAATAAAACATATAAGGTTGAGGATAACACTGAAAACAGTAAAGAAAAAAGAGTTATTATTGAATCAGTACCAGATGATTGCTATATGGAACTTGTTGATTATTGGAGAAATGGTGGTATCGGAATTCTTTCAGACAAAGCTGTTCAATATAAGGACAAAGTATCTCATTATGAAGCTACTATGGATATAGTCAAGGATCGCAGGTATACAGTAGATAAGTTTTTTATACATTTGCCTATAACTATCAATTTCAAAGCAGATGGAAGAATTAATATAAATGAAAAGGTACTCAAGTATATAGCGGAAAATGATGAGCTTCATGTGATTGGAATTGATAGAGGAGAAAGAAATCTCCTTTATGTGTCAGTAATTAATAAAAAGGGAAAGATTGTTGAGCAGAAGTCTTTCAATATGATAGAAAGCTATGAAACTGTAACAAATATAGTTAGAAGATATAATTATAAAGACAAACTGGTCAACAAAGAAAGTGCCCGGACAGATGCGAGAAAAAATTGGAAAGAAATTGGAAAGATAAAAGAAATAAAAGAGGGATACTTGTCACAGGTAATTCATGAAATATCGAAGATGGTGTTGAAATATAATGCAATCATTGTTATGGAAGATCTAAATTATGGATTTAAACGAGGTAGGTTTAGGGTTGAACGTCAGGTATACCAGAAATTTGAGAATATGTTGATATCTAAACTGGCATACTTGGTAGATAAAAGTCGAAAAGCCGATGAACCAGGAGGTGTACTAAGAGGGTATCAGCTTACGTATATTCCAGATTCTTTAGAGAAACTTGGTAGCCAGTGTGGAATCATATTCTATGTACCTGCTGCGTATACATCTAAGATTGATCCGTTAACAGGCTTTGTAAATGTATTCAATTTTAGAGAATATTCTAATTTTGAAACAAAATTGGATTTTGTTAGATCATTAGACAGTATACGATATGATACAGAGAAGAGATTGTTTTCAATATCATTTGATTATGACAACTTTAAAACACATAATACCACTCTGGCAAAAACGAAGTGGGTTATATATTTACGAGGCGAGCGTATAAAAAAGGAACATACATCTTACGGGTGGAAGGATGATGTTTGGAATGTGGAAAGTAGAATTAAAGACTTGTTTGACAGTTCACATATGAAATACGATGATGGACATAATTTAATTGAAGATATTCTTGAATTAGAATCGAGTGTACAGAAGAAGCTGATCAATGAATTGATAGAAATAATAAGGTTGACTGTTCAACTTCGTAACAGTAAGTCAGAGAGATACGATAGGACAGAAGCTGAATACGACAGAATAGTATCGCCAGTTATGGATGAAAATGGACGGTTTTATGATTCGGAAAATTATATTTTCAATGAAGAAACAGAGTTACCAAAGGATGCAGATGCTAATGGTGCATATTGCATTGCATTAAAAGGTCTGTACAATGTCATAGCCATAAAGAATAACTGGAAAGAAGGAGAGAAATTCAACAGAAAATTGTTAAGTCTAAATAATTATAACTGGTTCGATTTTATACAAAATAGAAGGTTTTAAGAATGGATGATATCATATTAATATCAACTCTAAATGATTTTATATTTTGTCCGGTGTCAATATACTTTCATGGGCTTTATGGTTATTCAGATATACTGACGTATCAGTCGAAATCACAACTGAATGGCACTAAGGCTCATGAAACTGTTGATCATGGTAATTATTCAACAAGAAAAGAAATACTAACAGGAATAGATGTATATTCGGAGAAATATCGTATAATTGGTAAAATTGATGTATATGATTCAAGAAAAAGAATGCTGATAGAGAGAAAAAAGCATGTGAATAAGATTTATGACGGATATGTATTTCAATTATATGGGCAGTACTATTCAATGGTGGAGATGGGGTATACTGTGGATTTTTTAAAAATTCACAGCATAGATGATAATAAGAATTATAATATTGCTTTGCCAGAGAATGATTTAGAGATGAAGCAGAAATTTGAAAATTTGATATGTACTATGAGAACTTTTGATATGAATGGATTTGTTCAAGACAATGCTCAGAAATGCTCTAATTGTATATATGAAGATGCTTGTGACAGGTCGGCAAGTAGAGGTGACTAAGTATGTTAAGTGCTAATGATTTCAGCAAGAAACAAATTATTTTTATGTTTCCCAAGGAAGGCGATAAACTTACGTTTTCTAATGACAATATTGTAGTAAAGGACAAAGCAGGGAAGACTAAATATCAATCAACATGTTATAGATTGTTTATGTTGTGTATAGTAGGAAATATATCAATAACAAGTGGGCTTATACAACGGAGTAAGAAGTTTGGATTTTCGATTTGCTTAATGAGTATGACATTTAAGGTGTATGAGGTTATAGGTGCAAGAATGGAGGGAAATACCTTATTAAGAAAGCATCAATATACTTATGAAGGTACTGAGATAGGTATAAGAATTGAGAAAAACAAAATAATTAATCAATCAGAGGCGTTGAGAAAAATAAGAGTAAAGAATCAATATATTAAAGAAGGAATTGCTTTATTGGATAGTTTGTCGGACTCTTTGTGCGAAAATATGGATTATTTGACAGTGATGGGGATAGAAGGGAATGCAGCAAAAGTGTATTTCCCAAGAATGTTTGATAATGTTAATTGGAATGGTAGAAAACCCCGAATAAAGAATGATTACATAAATGTTACACTGGATATAGCATATACTATGTTATTCAATATCGTTGATGCGATGTTGCAAGTGTATGGATTTGACACTTATTATGGGGTATTCCATAAATGCTTTTATATGAGGAAATCTCTTGTATGTGATCTGATGGAGCCGATGAGGCCTATAGTGGATTATGCAATACGAAAAGCAATTAATTTAGGACAGTGCAAAAAAGAAGATTTCGATTTATATGGCAGTAGATGGTATTTGCAGATGAAATATAATGCTACATATATACAGTTTATTATGGCAGCGATACTCGATTACAAGGACGATATATTCTTATACATACAAAAATATTATAGATTTTTTATGAAAATGAAAAGTGTAGAACAGTTTCCTAGTTTCGAGTTACATTAGATGGGAGCGAATATGGTTATAGTTAGTTATGATATATCAGATGATAAACTTAGGACAAAGTTTTCAAAGTATTTATCACGATTTGGACATAGATTGCAGTATTCGGTATTTGAAATTGACAATAGTCAGAGAATAATAGAGAATATAGTTACAGATATAAGCAATAAGTTTGAAAAAAGTTTTACTCAGGAGGATAGTGTTATGATATTTAAAATGTCCTCAAATTGTGAGGTGTTAAGATTTGGGTATGCCAAAAATGACGAAAAGGATTTTATTGTTATTCAATAATGCAAACCTTGGTCTTTATAATCAATAATAAATAGGTTACTTAATATATATGGGTAAAATAAATAAAAAAATAATCAAATATGATGGTTGCAAGACAGAAAATTGTGTAAAAACACAAAAATGGGGTTAAGTAACCTATAGTAATTTCTACTGTTGTAGATGGCGATTTGGACAAGCGCATATACACGACGTTAAGTAACCTATAGTAATTTCTACTGTTGTAGATATGGTGTACTAGGTCTTACAACCTTAGTTAAGTAACCTATAGTAATTTCTACTGTTGTAGATTCAGCTTAGATATATCAATCATCAATAGTTAAGTAACCTATAGTAATTTCTACTGTTGTAGATGTAATGCTAGTAAACTATCTGATCCTATGTTAAGTAACCTATAGTAATTTCTACTGTTGTAGATATATCGAACTTATAAAGCAATATGATGTTAAGTAACCTATAGTAATTTCTACTGTTGTAGATCTAATAGTCATAAGCACAATTACCCAGTTAAGTAACCTATAGTAATTTCTACTGTTGTAGATATTCCTGCATAATATATTACCTCCTATGTTAAGTAACCTATAGTAATTTCTACTGTTGTAGATGATTCCGCAATCATTTGGCGCGCTGTGTTAAGTAACCTATAGTAATTTCTACTGTTGTAGATAGTTCTGCTGCCCTGGTGTTAATCTCGCTTGTTAAGTAACCTATAGTAATTTCTACTGTTGTAGATAGTAGTCCAGCGCCGCACTCTCCGTATCGTTAAGTAACCTATAGTAATTTCTACTGTTGTAGATACAATTATAAAATTCATCGTTGATATGTTAAGTAACCTATAGTAATTTCTACTGTTGTAGATATAAAACGCAAGCAATGCCTCTATCATTGTTAAGTAACCTATAGTAATTTCTACTGTTGTAGATAAAACCTTAACCGCATGAACGATATGGTTAAGTAACCTATAGTAATTTCTACTGTTGTAGATTAAGTGGGACGATATATCCTCCGTCAAGTTAAGTAACCTATAGTAATTTCTACTGTTGTAGATATTGCACCCTTTGCTACACTGCCAAGGTTAAGTAACCTATAGTAATTTCTACTGTTGTAGATAAGTGAGCCGGAACTATTCTCCTGTCAACGTTAAGTAACCTATAGTAATTTCTACTGTTGTAGATATAGACAAAAATACCATCTGTCAGTGTGTTAAGTAACCTATAGTAATTTCTACTGTTGTAGATTCAATAGCCTGTTTCATCTTGCTATGTTAAGTAACCTATAGTAATTTCTACTGTTGTAGATCGAGAGTGTTGATTTATGAATTTTTTGTTAAGTAACCTATAGTAATTTCTACTGTTGTAGATTTGAATTGAAAGAACGATTGAAGCGTTAGTTAAGTAACCTATAGTAATTTCTACTGTTGTAGATATCCAATCGCCACCAACCTTCTTCATTGTTAAGTAACCTATAGTAATTTCTACTGTTGTAGATAAAAGCTGAAGATCAAACTCCCGGACGGTTAAGTAACCTATAGTAATTTCTACTGTTGTAGATTTGTTGTAGGCTTGTCCGCTATGAGCAGATCCGGTTAAGTAACCTATAGTAATTTCTACTGTTGTAGATCGGAAGGCGGGCTTACGTCAATATTTTTGAGTTAAGTAACCTATAGTAATTTCTACTGTTGTAGATAGTACACGCCCGAATTTAAAATATGGGTTAAGTAACCTATAGTAATTTCTACTGTTGTAGATTTCAATACCGAGATGGTTCGGGCGATTCGTTAAGTAACCTATAGTAATTTATACTGTTGTAGATCTACCGATCCTCTTTCCGTCAATATAGTTAAGTAACCTATAGTAATTTCTACTGTTGTAGATTAATGCGTCAGATGTCCACAATGGAGTGTTAAGTAACCTATAGTAATTTCTACTATTAGTAGATATGGATATATAGTGGAATCGTTGGGGAATAAAACAATAGATTTCACAAGTTATAATAAAGCGTTAATGAATAATATTGCTGCATAACAAGGAGAAGTAATTGATCTTAAATGTAAATAAATTTATATAGGGGAAGCGATGGGCAAAAGAAAAAATAGAAAGTATGGCAACAAGCAAAGTGATGTCAAGAAGGATAGGGAAAAAGACATTGAACTTTACGCTGAAGCACTATATTTGGCTTTGAAAAAATATGATGAAGAAAGTAAAGCAAATTCATATAATATCATTAAAGATACAGACGAAAAAGAAAAGTCTAGACAAGTAAGAACCGCGTTAAGAATAGTTTTTCTGCCATTCTTGAGTAATAAAAAAATAATAACACAGGGGAAAATATATATAGAATTACTTGGTTGTATTGTCTCTATTGTAATTAGCTTACTTGGATGGATAATTTGGCTTGCAGGTATACTGGTGATTATAGCCAGTTCTGTAAATATAAATAATATAGGACTATTCCGTACGATAATATTTGTATTTATGGGAATAGTCTTGCTTGTAATAGGAGGAAGTACAATTTTTGCTGGTAGAAAATTTGAAGAAGAGACTGATAGTACAGATATATATGCTTATACGTCAAGCATAATTGCTTTATTGAGTTTTATATTAGCAATTATAGCATTAGTTATTTCGTATAGATAAGTTGGTATAAGACGATGTAAGAAAATAACTAAAAATGTAATGAAGAATGATACTGATATGTTGAAGCCTGGAAAGGTAAGATTTTAATGAGAAAGCGAATTTATGATATAATAGAGATTGCAAATGATGATGACAAGTTAAGCGCACTATACGATATGTTTATGATGATTGTGATATGTGCAAGTATCATCCCTCTGTGTTTTAAAGAACAGAATAATTATTTGAACATAATTGATAAGGTTACAGTTACTATATTTGTTATTGATTATCTTTTGAGATGGTTTACAGCAGACTTTAAACTTTCGAAGTATAAGTATCGAGCCTTTGTTATTTATCCGTTTTCACCTATGGCGATTATTGATTTGTTATCTATTTTGCCATCTGTAACTATTCTGAACTATGGGTTTAGACTATTCAAATTATTTAGGTTGATACGAACCTTCCGTATATTGAGGTTTGTGAGATATTCCAAAAGTATTAGAATAATAGTTGAAGTCCTGAAGAAAGAAAAGAGCATTTTGATGGCTGTGTGTTATTTGGCATTTGGGTACATAATAGTATCAGGACTTATTATGTTTTAGGTCGAGCCAGAAAGTTTTAATTCGCTGTTTGATGCATTATATTGGTCGACCACTGCACTTACTACTGTAGGCTACGGTGATATATACCCGGTTACTGTATTTGGAAAGCTGGTAAGTATGGTATCATCTATAGTCGGTATAGCAGTAGTGGCGTTACCGGCAGGAGTTATAACTGGTGGTTATATTGACGTGATAAAAAGTGAAAAAGATAACGATTGAGACCTGTTGTAGGAGGACTTACCCATGCACATATACATAGACGCCGACGCCTGCCCCGTAGTAGGCATAGCAGAAGACATAGCAACAAAATACAACATCCCGGTAACGCTTCTATGCGATACTAACCATGTCCTCACATCTGATTACAGTGAGGTTGTAGTAGTCGGTGCCGGGGCGGATGCGGTGGATTACAAGCTGATAAGCATTTGCCATAGAGGTGATATAGTTGTAACTCAGGATTATGGCGTGGCTGCGATGGCACTGGGAAAAGGTGCATTTGCGATACACCAATCGGGAAAGTGGTATACAAATGAGAATATCGATCAGATGCTTATGGAGAGACATTTGAATAAGAAAGCGAGAAGGGCATCGAGCAGGAATCATATCAAAGGGCCGAGGAAGAGGACAGAAGAGGATGACCAGAGATTTGCGGAGTCATTTGAGAAGCTGCTGCGGAAGGCAAATAATCTGTAGATACATATGAAGGTGTTGAGGGATTCGAACCCTCACCACCAATGAACCGGAAGAGGTCAGATTTTAATGAATGATAAAAATACAAACAGAACAATAGAATACTACAACAAATATGCTGACAGATATTCAGAGATCACCAGAAATGCTGACATGTCGGACATATACCAGCACTTTGAGGAAAATCTCAAGCCGGGCAGCAGGATTCTTGATCTTGGCTGCGGCAGTGGCCGTGACAGCAAATATTTTCTGGACAAGGGATATGATGTCGTATCTCTGGATGCGTCTGAGGCTATGTGCAGGAAAACTCAGGAGCTGACGGGAAAAGAGGCTGTACATAAGCGCATTGAGGACATGAATTATGAGAATGAATTTGACGCTGTGTGGGCGTGTGCTTCGTTGCTCCATGTTGACAAGGGTGATATGATCAAGATCTTTGCGAAGGTTATGAAAGCACTTAAGATTGATGGTGTATTTTATGCTTCGTGGAAGTATGGAAAAGGTGAGCAGACGCGGGATGATGGAAGAACATTTGCCAATTATACCGAGACAAAGGTTTGTGATATGGTGTATTCGGTTTCAGGCGCGGTTCTTGAGGATGTATGGACGAGTCAGGATGTGAGAACTGACAGGACAGGTCAGGGACATTTGTGGGTAAATGTTCTGGTGAAGAAGACCAGAGTTGTCATAACTGAGAAGGAGTTCCTGAATATTTTCTGGAAACAATACCAGATCATTGAGAAGGATGTCCGGATCAGTTCTGAGTATGTGGATATACACAAGAGCAACTTCTCGACATTTTCAAGCAGATACATAAATATGTTCTTGAATATCTGCAGCAATATAGACTCTCTGATAGAGATATATTGCAAGATAGTCGAGGAGGATGATTACAGGAAGAAGTACAGTATACATGACAGGCTTACTCCTGTGCTTAGAAAATTCCCGGATATCCGGTTGGATGCGGTGAGGACGATAGATACTTTTGAGGATATTGAGCTGAAGCCGTTCAGTGCGTTTGTGGGTGACCGGATCGCAGATTGGTGGAATGACTATAATCTGGTAAAACATGCCAGAAGTGACAGGAACGAGAAGACTGGAATGTATAATTTCCAGCGGGCAAATCAGAAGAATGTGCTGACGGCGATGGCAGCGTATTTTATCGTGTGCAACCGTATATATGAGGAGATATGCGAGATCTCGGCAACGCCGAAGAAGCTGCTCAAGTCGAAATTATTCCTGTACGTGAAGAATGGTGAGTAGATAAGGAAAGGTAATAGATCATGGTAAAACAGATAGTAAGAGATCAGATGTTTCTCAGCCAGAAGTCATCTCCGATGACGACTATGGATGCGGGGATCATAGCAGATATGCAGGACACATTAGCGGCAAATCAGGCGAGGTGCGTCGGCATGGCGGGCAACATGATCGGATATAAGAAGAGGATAATCATCGTCAGTATGGGATTTGCCAATGTTGTCATGCTGAATCCGGTACTCCTGTCAAAGTCGGGGGTTTACGAGACAGAGGAGGGATGTCTGTCTCTGGACGGCACGAGAAAGGTGACAAGGTATAGAGACATAGAAGTAGAGTTTCAGGATGCATCATTTGCAAAAAAGCGTATGAAGTTCAACGGATATATAGCCCAGATAGTGCTCCATGAGATGGATCACCTTGAGGGGCGAATAATTTAGGAGAGTTTATGGAATCAAAAGACGGAACATGGATCATGTATGGAGTTTCGGAGGATGATCCGGAGTGCCTGCACACGGTGGACGAACTTATCGAATATATAGAGGAAGTGGGATTCCTGCCTCTTTTCCGCAATGAGATACCTGGATTTTCGGTGGAAGAGCGAACCACGGAGAAGTATTGGTGGAGTGAAGACTCGCAGAGGGATCCTTGGGTGTGGCGTGAGATCATAGCCAGAAGAGGCGATATCGCATACGGCAAATTTTTCCACAATAAGGCGGGATTTATCTCAAAGAAATGGTTCCCGTATTTTGCAAATTATAGAAGAGCTGGATATGATTTCGATGCCAGATGGGATGATGAGCTTGCATCATTCAGACAGAAGAAGATCATGGACCTGTTTATGGATGACCGGATAGACGAGGAGAGCGATGAGGAATTTGCGGCAGAAAAGCTGGATAGTATGTACAATACAGAACTTTTTTCATTCGATATAAAGAAGCTTGCCGGATTTGGCAAGGGCGGAGAGAAAGGCTTTGAGGGTACGATGACACAGCTCCAGATGCAGACCTATCTGTGTGCATGTGACTTCAGAAAACGGTTGAACAAGAAGGGCGCGGAATACGGCTGGAATGTGGCTGTGTATTCCATGCCGGAGAAGCTGTGGGGATATGACCACGTGACGTCTGCATATGGTGAGAGCCCGGAGGAGTCATGGGAGAGGATAGTGAAGCATATGGATGATATCTACCCGATAGCTACAGAGAAACAGATAAAGAAAGTCTTAAAGTAGAGACTTATGGTGTGCATTATTTCGAAAACTCACATCAAAAAAGGTTTACATCAAAAGTTTACACATAACATTACATATATCTTTACATATGTGTTTACATATGTTATGTTTATATGCAAGTCAGGTTATAAAGAATAATATGATGCCTACTTGAAGAGGAGAAATGATGAACACTGTATATGATGTTATTATTGTGGGAACTGGCGCTGCAGGTTTGTTCTGTGCGTTGAATTTTCCAGAGACAAAAAAAGTCTGTATTATCACAAAAAGGCGGGCTGATGAGTCCGACTCTTTTTTGGCCCAGGGCGGCATATGTATGCTGCGGGGTGAGGAAGATTACGAAGATTATTTTGAAGACACCATGAGAGCCGGCCATTATGAGAACAATAAAAAGACCGTCGATCTGATGATCAGATCATCTAATCTTGTTATCAGAGAATTGGTAAGGCTTGGAGTCAGATTCGAGAGAGATGAGAGCGGTAAGCTTGCCTTCACCAAGGAGGGAGCTCACAGCCAGCCTAGAATATTGTTTCATGAGGACATTACCGGCAAAGAGATTACATCCACTTTGCTGGAATGCGCAAAGAAGAAATCAAATATCGAGATATATGAGTATACGACTATGCTCGACATCGTCTGCAATGACAATGCCTGTGGTGGCGTGGTTATAGCTGATGAGGCCAAGAACATAAGCATACTTAGATCCAACAATGTTGTATTGGCGTGTGGTGGAATCGGAGGTATATATAAGAACTCAACGAATTTTGCCCATATAACAGGTGATGCCATAGCAATTGCTTTAAAACATGGTGTAGAGGTAGAGAATCTGAATTATGTACAGATCCACCCGACGACACTGTTTAGCCGGAATAAGGGAAGAAGGTTTCTGATATCTGAATCTGTGAGAGGCGAAGGCGCATGGCTTCTTAACAAGGCGGGCGAAAGGTTTACAGATGAACTGCAGCCTCGTGATGTAGTCAGCCATGCAATATGGAAACAGATGGAGATAGATGGAACGGAGCATGTGTGGGAAGATCTGAGACCGCTTGGAAGAGATGTGATCTTGCAGCATTTTCCACATATATACAAGCAGTGCAAGGATGAGGGGTATGATGTGCTTGTTGAACCGATACCGGTTGTACCGGCTCAGCATTACCACATGGGCGGAGTGAAGGCAGATCTTGCCGGAAGGACATCCATGGAAGGATTGTATGCGGTAGGAGAAGCTGGATGTAATGGAGTGCATGGCAGAAACAGACTGGCAAGCAATTCGTTACTTGAGTCGCTTGTATTTGCACAGAGGGCAGCAGATGATATCATGTTCAGCAGAGAGCACAGAGGCTGTGGAGAAGACAACATAGATCTGTCTGAATATGAAGATATAGATGGTTTGTTTAGAGAATATAAGAATATAGTTTTGACAGAAACGGAAAGAAGAGGCTGAGAATGAATCAGATAACAATGAAATTGAATGCGGACAAGCTTATAATGATGGCTTTACAGGAGGATATCACAAGTGAGGATGTATCCACAAATGCGGTGATGCCAAAGGCACAGAAAGGAAAAGTAGACCTGATATGCAAGCAGGATGGAATCATTGCAGGACTTGATGTATATGCAAGAGTATTTACACTCTTAGATGACAGCACTGAGGTTGAGTTCTTCTGCAAAGATGGCGATGAGGTGAAGGCTGGCCAGCTTATGGGAATTGTGACTGGTGATATCAGGGTTCTTCTCTCTGGCGAGAGGGTTGCGCTTAATTATCTCCAGCGTATGAGTGGTATAGCTACATATACTCATGAGGTTGCAGAACTTCTTAAAGGAAGCAAGACTACTCTGCTGGATACCAGAAAGACCACACCTAATTGCCGTATATTTGAGAAGTATGCAGTCAGAGTCGGCGGAGGCAGCAATCACAGATACAATTTGTCGGATGGAGTATTGCTTAAGGATAATCATATAGGCGCTGCGGGAAGTATAACCAATGCAGTGAGAATGGCAAAGGAGTATGCACCATTTGTCCGCAAGATAGAGGTTGAAGTTGAGACACTGGATCAGGTAAAAGAGGCTGTTGAAGCGGGAGCCGATATCATTATGCTTGACAATATGACAACGGATCAGATGAGAGCTGCGATTGATTTGATCGATGGACGTGCGGAGACAGAATGTTCAGGCAATGTTACAAAAAAGAACATAGAGAGACTGATATCATTGGGAGTGGATTATATATCAAGCGGTGCGCTTACACACAGCTCACCTATAATGGATATATCGATGAAAAATCTTCATGCGGAGGAATAAAGTGAAGGCAAAAGAGAGAAGGGAAAGGATACTTGACATTGTGAAGAATTCAGATGTCCCTGTTCCTGCAAATAAGCTTGCGTCAGAATTCGATGTAAGCAGACAGATAATAGTGCAGGATATTGCAGTGATCAGGGCGGCTGATGATGGCATAATTGCAACTAACAGGGGTTATATATACAAGAATGAATCAAAATGTCAGAGAGAGTTTAAAGTAAAACACGGTTATGACAGGACTGAGGAAGAACTCACGATCATAGTTGATTATGGCGGTGTTGTAAAGAATGTAAGTATAAGTCATACGGTGTACAATCGTGTTACTGCAAAGATGAATATTGCTTCCAGATACGACGTGGCAAAATTTATGAAAAAATTGGAAAACAGCCAGTCGTCCCTGCTTGGAAATGCTACGAACGGATATCACTACCATCTGATAGAGGCTCCTAGTGAAGAGATCCTGGACACTATAGAGCAGAAACTCGAGGAGACAGGATTTCTTGTTCCATGGCAGGAGTGGGAGAAATAATACAGAATGATTTGGAGAGAATAAAATGACGATAAAAGAGATACAGGAAGAGATAATCAGACTGAAGAATGAGAAAGATTTCTGCATACTGGCACATGCTTATCAGGGACATGAGATTCTTGAAGTTGCAGATTATATGGGAGATTCATATGGACTTAGCGTTGAGGCGAGCAAGGATTCCCGCAAAAATATAATAATGTGTGGTGTGCGTTTTATGGCAGAGACATGTAAGATATTGTCCCCTGATAAGAATGTGTATCTGCCTAACCCTGAAGCCGGATGTCCGATGGCTGAGCAGATGAATCTTGAAATGCTGGATGAGATGAAGAAGAAGTATCCGGGATATGCGGTTGTCGCCTATATAAATACGACATCTGAATTGAAAACTGCCTGTGATGTATGTGTGACATCCTCATCAGCAGTGCAGATCTGCAGCAAGCTTGATAACGACAAGATTCTTTTTATTCCCGACTGTAACCTCGGAGCATGGGTAGCAGAACAGATTCCTGAGAAAACATTTAAATTTATCAAGGGTGGTTGCCCAACTCATCTTAGAATGGGCAAAGCAGATGTGGCAAAAGCAAAGAAAGCACATCCAAATGCGAAGCTCCTTGTCCATCCGGAATGTGCCGCTGCAGTAACCAAGAATGCAGACTACATAGGAAGCACAACTGGAATTATGTCCTATGCGAAGAAGAGTACAGATAAGGAATTTATCATTGGAACAGAAAACAGCATAGTTTCCCATTTACAGTATGAGTGTCCGGATAAGCTGTTTTATCCACTTTCCAAGGATTGTGTATGCCACAATATGAAACTTACAACTTTAGTAGATGTATATAATTGTCTGAAAGGCCTTGCAGGTGAAGAAATTATTTTACCTGAGGAAGTAAGTAAGGGAGCAAAACGCTGTATTGACAGAATGCTCGAATTAAATTAGCACAGGCAATCGTAGAGGTAGATTCTACGACCTGTGCTGTGAAATTTATTCTATAGACTGTGAGAATAGCGTCTATACAATCTCAGTTGGTACAGAAGGTAGAAGTATTTTCTTGCTTCTGCTTCTGCTTTTGTGCTATAATCAAACAAAGCATATTTTACAAAATCTTCATGACAATTTTGTCATCTATATTCTAAGAACTACAGATTAGTTTCCCAAATAATCTGTGTGTTTCATTCGTATCTATGCTTTTTGTTACCCATCAACAATTGAAAAGCAGGAGACGAAATGAACTTGGAATCATAAACAGTTGTTATTCTCCTGCAAGCAGAGAACCGTTTTAAACATAGGCTGTTCTGCCACATATCAGGAGGAAACAATTTTGGCAAAATGTAAAAGAAACCGTAACAGAGCAAAGCGAAACTTCACCGTTAAAACACCGACAGCAAACAGGAACTACAAGGACACCGTTTTTCGTATGTTATTTTCTGACCGGAAGAATCTGCTCTCACTTTACAATGCGGTCAATCAAAGTGATTTTATCGAGTTTTACAATGGTTCAACTGCGATATCTGACCGTACAGAGCTTCGGCTTTCCTCAGCATTTGAACATCTGTCAGGTAAACCAAAGCTCGAATTAATTGTTACTGTTTTGAATGTCAATGAAGGACACAATGCAGAGTTGATGCAGCATTGCAGTATGTTAAAAGAATATGCACAGTATGTTGCCAGAGTGCGCCACTATGCGTCAGACATGCCTTTAAATCAGGCTGTAAAACGTGCTGTGGACGAATGCATCCGGGAAGGGATTCTGGCGGAATTTCTTGCCCGAAACCGAAATGAGGTTATCAGTATGAGTATTTTTGAGTATGATAAAGAATTGGAAGAAAAGAAGTTACGGAAAGCTGAGTATGAATACGGTTTTGCAGAGGGTGAAAAACATGCGGCAATTGAAATCGCCAAACGTATGTTGAAAACTAACAATTTTTCCCTGGAAGAAATTGCTGCTTTCTCTGGTGTATCTTTGGATGATATAAAAATTCTCAAAGCCAATCAATAGTATAGCCTACAGGGGACACGCAGATTCATGCCGCCCCTCTCTCTTCCCTCTGGGCTGTCCGGGAGATGATACTTCTGTCAGCACTTCCTGTTTTTCCCGAAAATAACATCATAATTTACATTTTGATAAAAGATGTCTTCTAAATTACCGCCCAGTGCCTCCCGGTTGCCTAACATCCACATCACTTTTGCAATGACAGATTCCAAGGTCATATCGTAAGATTCGAGAAAGCGGCAGTATTTTTTCATATCGTGTCCCACTTCATAGACCGTCATATCGCTGCCCTCATGTGCGACCTGTGTAGACATCACCACGAGACGGTCTGGAAACTCCTGACAAAGCTTATAAAAATCATCTGCAATCGATCGTGGGATACCACCCACCCCAAAGCTTTCTACAATAATGCAGTCATAATTTTCAAAGACACTGCGCAGAATTCTCGGCTTGATTCCCGGAATCATTTTGATCAGATACACATTTTCATCCAGTTCCTCATAAAACCATACTTTCTCTTCATACGGAACCGGTGGAATATAGCGCATGATATTGCCATCCTGGATCATGGCGAGACATGGAAAATCAATGCTGGAAAATGCCACCAGCGCGGAAAATGGGGTATGTCCGTTTAAGAAACCTTCTTTATTTAACTGGAGCATGCGCTTATCCAGTGTACGATGTACGCTGATCACATGGTCTGCGTCCAGATCTGCAGACTCTGTAGTATGGATAGTCGCACCTCTCGGGTTGATAATATAGGCGAAAACAGGCACATCTGCACTTTTTAACAGCTCCAGCGTGACCGCAGAATCTTTACCACCGCCTACAGGAACTAATACGCCTTTTTCAGAGCCTGCTGTATCCTGTTTCTTTGCATAGTCATGGTGTTCTTTTACTTCTT
>OKRY01001084.1_pt1 | contig 22381 bp, 22 predicted proteins | sample 1601121 | NCBI WGS metagenome assembly OKRY01 (sample SAMEA3541546, study PRJEB24748) | human gut metagenome | biome: human gut; feature: human-associated habitat; material: faeces | place: China | collected 2012
TACGAAGCAGCGAAGCCGCGCCATGGACGGCGCGTCTGAGCGGTAGCGTCAGTTACCATAGTTTACATGGAAAGACTTAGAAATATCCAATCAAAGCTTCTGGCATTGAACATAGTATGCAGGACTGCCTGTATCTTATATTTGTCGTCCGTCCGTCACCAACTAAAATTCAATCAAACTATTGTTTGCAATTGTTATTGTACATTATTGTTATTTGGTGTATTATTGCCATTTATATTTCTGTTATCGTTCATATTTCTGCCGCCATTCATGTTACCTCCACGGCCACCACCATTAAAACCGCCAGGATTGCTGCCAAAGCCGCCGGCATTGGATGCACCCATGGTTCCTGCAGATTGTGTCCAGTTTGTTAATGAGGAATCATCGCAGTAAAGAGTGTATTCAGTGTTTGTTGTAAGAGCAGATGTGCATATCCAGCCATTTGAGTAACTGTTGTTTAATGTAAAGCTTATTATTTCATTACCGCTGGAATCTTTTACTGAGTAGCTTCCTGCGTTAAAGGATACAGAGCTGAATACGTAGGCATTAACTGAATTTACAGGAGTTTCACATATACCGCCTAAAGCTATACATGTTCCACCAGTTATAGTAATATTTCCGTCAACATCAATAGAACCAGATACCTGACCTGATGAACTGCCGCCTTTCACAAAAACCATACCGCCAGACTGTGTGTAGCTGCCGTTAGAATCTATACCATCTGTATCGCCAGAACCGGTTGTTACATCAACGTATCCACCAGTTATATTAATAAGAGGAGTAGATGTGCCATCTCCGGTACATGCATTAATGCCATCATCAGCTGCATATACAAAGCTTTGTCCACCACTGATGTTGATTGTTATAGCCTCAAGACCCTCGTAGGATGTTAAAACATTTATATATCCATCAGTTATATTAAGCTCTTTATCTGCATGTATTCCATCATCACCTGTAGAGATTGTGATAGTTCCACCTGATATAGATATTATACCCTTGCCATCTTCGCCGGTTTCAAGAACACCAGAATCTGAGTTGGCATGAATACCATCATCAGTTGAACTTATGTTGATGGCTGCACCAGATATATTTATCTCGCTCTCGGCTTTGATTCCCTTTGTAGAGTAAGACTTTTTAGATGAATTTCCTGAGCTGTTATTGCCTGGCATACCATTAGCAGCTTTGTTTCCACCGCCGAAGTTACCTTTCATGCCAGGATTGCTGCCAGGATTGCTGCTACTGTTATTCATATCAGGAGGATTGCCCATGTTACCATTGTTCTGAGCATTATTCATATCGGGTGGAGTTCCCACGCTGCTGTTATTCTGGTTGTCTGTATTGGCAGTTGTTGTGTAAGTCATCATAGCTGCATTGGATGATGATTTAGATGATGAACCTTGATTCTGATTTGATGAACCTGGGTTGCTGGCTGATGAATCTGGGTTGCTGGTTGATGAATCTGGGTTGCCGGTTGATGAATCTGGGTTGCTGGCTGAAGAACCTGGGCTGCTGGCTGATGAATCTGGGGTGCTGATTGAAGAACCAGAGCTGTTGGCTGAAGAACCGGAGTTGTCGGCAGCCACGGCTTCACTATAATCAGAATAAGTATCTGTATATATATTCAGATTTCCATCACCTGAAACATCTACACCATATGCAGCATCTATGCCGTCACAGGCAGCATATATATCAATATTTCCACCAGATATTATTACATTTCCTTTCTGTTTTCCTTTGGTTGAAAGACTGCTGTTTGATGTTTTGATGCCATCGCCTTTTCTGGATATAGCTATTATTTCACCAGATTCTATAGCTGCCTCATCGTTTCCTTTTATAGCATTATTTATAGCATTAACCTTGATGGTAACATTTTTAATAGAAATGTCATCTTTGCTCTGGATACCGTTGTTATGGTTGCCAGTTACTGATAATGCCCCTTTTCCAACCAATTTAAGGTCACATGCTGCATAGATGGCAGCATTACCATTTTCACTGGAAGAATTGTCTGAATTGTCGTCAGCTTCAGTTCTTGCATCAACTATACAGTTATAAGTGTTTTCCTCAGATTTAATTTTTACATTATCAGCATTTTTAATATAAATAGGTGAACCGTTAGAACATGTGATGGATGTACCATTCAATACAATGGTGATTTCGGCATTATCGTCAGCATTAACTACAATCTGTCCTTCTGATAAGAGCCCGGTAACTGTATATTCGCCAGCCTGTGTTATGGTATATATGGAATCATTCTGTGTTATTGTAGAACCATCAGTTGATGTAATGCTGAATTCTCCTGTTATTTCAGTTTTGTAGTTATCGGCATCATCTGCGTGTGTTACATTAGTATCCTGGGCGGTAATGCTGGAAGCTATGGTGGTATCAGTATTTTTGTTGTTGGTTGTATAGTTTTGTGAACCACAGCCAGATGTCATAAGACACATGGCAAGAATAACTGCAGCTACGCAGGATTTGTTTATTCTTTTAAAATTAATCATATATATTCATCCTTTCATTCATTATTTCTTCAGTTAATATAGATATTGTCGGATAGATATCGTTAATGCATATATCATTAATATCAATATCTATATCTATGTCAGGTGGATTCTAAAGTTAAAAGTTTTATTATGCAGGCATAAACAATGTTTTGATCTTCTGCCCCTTACATCTTATCTATAGTGTAGGTGGGAATAGTGAAGAAAATATGATGAGAATGAGGATATTTTGTGTCCTGGAGAATGACAAAAGAAAAAGCCGAGGCAGGGTTTTTATTCCTGTATCGGCTTTATTGGCTTTATTGGTGTTATGGAGTGTTTATTAGCGCTTTGATGTCTTCTTCTGGTGTGGTGATAGGTGCTATGCCATATTTTTCCACAAGAAAGTTCAGAATATTAGGAGACAAAAACGCAGGTAGAGAAGGACCAAGACGGATGTTTTTGATTCCGAGGTGCAGAAGTGTTAACAAAATGCAGACTGCCTTCTGTTCGTACCATGAAAGAACGAAGGAGAGTGGAAGCTCATTTACAGTACATCCAAATGCATCCGCAAGTGCCAGAGCAACCTGAATCGCCCCATAAGCATCGTTACACTGCCCCATATCCATCAGTCGTGGCAGACCATTGATTTCTCCAAGATTAAGATCATTGAAACGGAATTTGCCACATGCCAGGGTGAGGATGATACTGTCAGAAGGAGTTTGTTTAACAAAATCTGTGTAATAGTTTCGACCCGGTTTAGCACCATCACATCCGGCAACCAGGAAGAAATGGCTGATTGCACCTGATTTTACAGCATCTACTATAGTATTTGCATGTGACAGTATAGCTGAATGACCGAATCCGGTTGTCACCTTCGTGCCTCCATTGATACCTTTTAATGTCTGATTTTCTTTATAGCCACCAAGTTCAAGTGCTTTTTTGATAACTGGCGTAAAATCTTTTTTCTCATCAATATGAACAGCGCCAGGGAAAGCAACCACCTCTGTTGTAAATACTCTGTCAGCATAACTGCTTTTTGGCGGCATCAGACAGTTGGTAGTGTAAAGAATCGGAGCTGGAAGATGATCAAACTCTTTCTGCTGATTCTGCCATGCAGTTCCAAAATTTCCTTTTAAGTGTGGAAATTTTTTCAAGAGTGGATAGGCATGGGCAGGGAGCATTTCACCATGAGTATATATGTTGATTCCTTTTCCTTCTGTCTGTTCAAGTAAAAGCTGCAGGTCTTTAAGATCATGACCTGTCACGACAATAAAAGGACCTTTTTCGATGGTAAGTGTAACTTCTGTGGGCTCTGGCATTCCATAGCTGTTTGTATTTGCTTTATCAAGAAGTGCCATACACCTAAGGTTGATCTCGCCTACTTTAAGTACCGTAGGAAGCAGTGTTTCTATACTTTCTTCGTAACCAATCTTAAATAATGCTTCGCAGAAGAATCGGTTTACTTCATCATCTTCATAATTCAGAACATTTGCATGGTAAGCATAGGCGGCCATTCCACGAATACCAAAAAGAATAAGAGATTTTAAAGAGCGGATATCTTTATCGGCATTCCACATCTGCTGCATGTCGTATTCGTTTGTTTTACCACATGGCGACTGACATTTGCTGCAGTCAGGAACCAGTCGTTCTTTCTCAGCTCTGACTTTTTGTATCATATCTTCGATTGCTGCATTATCAAAACTTACATTTGTAACTGTTGTAAACAGACCTTCAATTATGACTTGTACGGTTCTTTTAGAAATAGCTGATGCACTGTCTACAGCTCTTGCAAGACCAATCAATGCACCTGTCAGCTCATCCTGTAATTTGGCTGTATCTGCATTTTTTCCACAGACACCTGCATTTCCTGTACAGCCAGTACATCCGGCTGTCTGTTCACACTGAAAACAAAACATTTTTTTATTCATTCCAGTAATCTCCTTATTAATCAATAATTTTTCCATCAATACTTATTGTTACAACCTGCCATGGTATGAATTTTCCACTATTTTGAAGTGCATTTTTTACTGCCATCTCCAGACCACCACAGCATGGAACTTCCATTCTTACGATTGTCACACTTTGAATGTTGTTATTCTGAATAATAGCAGCCAGTTTCTCACTATAATCAACCTGGTCTAATTTCGGACAACCTATTAGTGTTACCTTATTCTGAATAAAATCCTGATGAAATCCAGCATAAGCGTAAGCAGTACAATCGGCGGCTATCAGAAGTTTTGCACCATTAAAATATGGTGCACTGATAGGTGCAAGTTTGATCTGTACCGGCCAGTTCTCAAGTTGTGATATCGAATCTGCACCTGAAAATGGTTTTGCGGTCTCAGGCGTTTTTGTTCGCTGTATCTGCATGATTTTAGATCCTGGACAGCCGGTGTGAGGTGACATTGCATGGTTTTGGGCAGCTATTTTACTCTGTGCTTCTTTTACAGCATCTTCATCATATGCAGGTGCTTCTCTTTCCTCAAATGAAATAGCTCCTGTAGGACATTCTGGGAGGCAATCCCCCAATCCGTCACAAAAATGTTCTCTTACCAGCTCGGCCTTTCCGTCTATAATATCAATGGCTCCTTCGTGGCAGGCAGTTGCACATGCACCACATCCGTTACATTTTTCTTTATCAATTCGTATAATTTTTCTTATCATTTTACCCTCCATTAATAGAATTTTATTTTTGTTTCTGTTAGAATCATATTATAATAAATACAACTTGTATGTTTGATTTCCAACAGGAGGTGAGATTTTGAAAAAATATTTACCTATTTTAAAAAACAGTCCTTTTTTTAAAGGTCTTACTGATAATGAGATATTATCTGTATTGCACTGTGTAGAGGCAGTAACAGTTTCTAAAGAGAAGGATTCTTATATTTTCAGAGCAGCAGATTCTACACAGGTAATGGGATTAGTATTGTCAGGTTGTGTTCTTATTATTCAGGAGGATCTCTGGGGACATCGGAATATTCTGTCTAAATGTCATGCTGGTGATTTTTTTGGAGAACCATATGCGGCAAGCCCTGGTGCTGTTCTGAACATCAGTGTGGTAGCAGATGAGGATTGTGAGATTGTTTTTTTAAATATACAGAAGCTTCTGGTTACTTGTCCAACTGCATGTGGGCATCATCAGAAGCTGATTCGCAACCTGGTCAGTGTACTGGCAAATAAGATACTGATTCTGAATGATAAGATTACACATGTTGGCAAGCGGACAACAAGGGAGAAATTATTGTCATACCTGTCAGCAGAATCTATCAGACATTCGTCCTTGTCTTTTGATATTCCTTTTGACAGGCAGCAGCTGGCAGATTATCTTTGCATTGACCGCGCAGCAATGTCTACGGAGATATCAAAGCTGCAAAAAGAAGGGTTTATAAAAACGCATCGAAATCATTTTGAGGTGCTTTGTAATAATGATACAAATGTAAGCGATATTTCCTTTTGTCGTGGAGCGGAAAATGTTGAATAATTAAATAACGTATGATAAATTGCAAATGCGCCTTAAAAAAGTCACGTTAAAAAAAGTTCCCATTAGCATATTGTGGAAGATATTGAATTGGCTGTGGGATTTTTCATTATTTTAACACTTGAATACATCAAAATAATATTGAAGAAATCAATATAACCCAGTATACTCATTTAAGTAAATGGGTTACAGAGTTATAGGAGAGCTATGGAGCTGTAACGAGTTTATTATTAGGATAGGAAGGATCAATTATGACTATTGAATATCGGAAATCTGACGATATTATGCCAGATTATGAGAAGATATGCGCTAAAGCAGAAATACAAGAATCCTTAGAAATCCAGTAAAATCAATATATACAGACTTATGCGAGGTTATACGAAGATGATAAAAATATTATTCATCTGCCACGGCAGTTTATTAACAGTACTGGTAAAGCATTGAATTTACTGGATTTCAACTATTATATTGTGATTTTTACCAACGATTTACCAAAATTAATTTGAGCCCTGGCAAATTGTGCTTTTTAAATGATTCATAAAAAATATCAAATTAACACAAATGCAAAAATAAAAGAGTTGTAAAAATGTCACGAAAATCATATAATAATCGTGACAAAAGGAGACACTCATATGTCAAATGGAATTTATCCGAAAATCAAAAAAAGAATAGAATTATCAGATTATGGAACTGTGTTCGTTACTTCGGATTTTGCAGATTTAGCAGCAATAACAACTGTGAGAAAATGTCTTGGCAGACAGGTAGAAGAAAAGACAATTCGCAGAATTATAGATGGGGTATATGAGAAGCCTGTGTATAGTAGTTTTCTTAAGGAAAATGTTCCTGTTAATCCGGAAGCTGTTGTATATGCTATTGCTAGAAATTTTCATTGGACTATTGCTCCCTGTGGGGATATTGCTTTAAATAAACTCGGATTATCAACACAGGTTCCTGTAGTCTGGTCATATATCAGCGATGGACCATATAGAAAATTCTCATGGGATAATATAACTGTTTCGTTTAAACACAGAGCAAATAGAGAAATATCATTTATGTCTGAATCTACAATTTTAGTAATTGAAGCATTAAAGACATTAGGCAAAGAACGAGTTGATGATAATGTCATATCAAAAATAAGAAATCGATTATCGAAAGAAGAAAAAATAAAAATGCTAGAGGAAGCCACAGGTGTTAGTGAATGGATATACGAAGTGGTTAGAAAGGTATGTGCTGATTAATGAAAAATATTGCTAGACTACAGATAAAAGAGAAAACTGAACTTTTTCAGTCTACTGCAATTTCAATGGGAATGCAACCTAATGTAGTTGAAAAAGATTTTTGGGTTTGCTTTATGATAGATCATCTTTTTCATAATTGTAAGTATAGAAATGCTTTTGTATTTAAAGGTGGTACAAGTCTTTCAAAATCGTATCATGTGATTGAGCGTTTTCTGAGGATATAGATCTGATAATTGACTGGAGAAAAATCGTAAACAGTGTTAATCCATGGGGAGAAAGATCAAAAACGAAACAGGATCAGTTCAATAAGCGGATAAATGCAGAAGCTGCGAAATTTTATAAAGAAGAACTAGCACCTCGACTAAATATAGAAATTGAAGAAAAACTAGGCAGAGAAGAATGGGTGTTGGTTGATAAAGAAGATGAAATGGTTATCAATTTTTATTATCCGCAGATATTTGAAACAGGATATTTACGGTCGTGTGTTAGATTAGAGATTGTAGCATTGGCAGAGTGGCTACCATCACACGAGACAGTAATTACACCATTTGTAGCGGAGAAATATCCTTCATTGTTTGAACAAAAAAATACATCAGCTCTGACAATTGATGTGGAAAGAACTTTCTGGGAAAAACTTACAATATTACATAAAATTGCAAATTTTCCTGAAGAGAAAGTTTTACCGGTCAGGTATGCACGACATTTGTATGATGTATATAGTATGGGGAATTCATGTGTAAAAGAAAGTGCATTTAAGAGAAAAGAATTGTTAGAAAAAGATATTACATTTAAACAGAAATTCTATTATGCAAAGAGTGCACATTGTAAGTTGGAAGAAGAGGTACATAGCTTGGAATAGCAGGAGTGGCAATTTGCAATTTTTGAAATAGACAATATGATAAATAATTATTGGGGAAATATTAAAAATGGAAGTAAGACAAATATCAAATAGAAAAAATAAGATTTGTTTGCGTGTGGGAATTGGCATGTGTATCATAAGTGCTATAGAAATGCTGTTGATAAAATTTTATTTTAAATCTAAATGGACAGGTCGAAATGTAGATTTATTTTTTTTATTGCTTGGTATCATAGGCATTTTAATGATACTAATAGCTGGTGTTAATATTGTAAGTAATATCGGAATAAATAAGTATCTAAAAAATTCACCATATGGCATAGATTATCAAAAAGAAATTTCAACCTATAAAATAATTGGGAAAAATAAGAAAAAAATTAAAAATGGAGCTTTGGAATTTGAAAAATATAGTGCTTGGAAAGAATATATCGAGAAAAAGTTTGAGGCAATTATTGATAATGAAGATGCGTATCGTTTTATGGTTAGAAGACTTAGAAATAAAGAAAGTTATAAAGAATTAATTACTTCATCAGTAATTCCAATAGAAATTGGAATGTTTACAGTATTTTATTCTACTGGCATAGATATTTCTAAGATAGGTACAATTCTACCTATATTGGTTTCAGCTATTTTTTTACTTATTATTGTGATGGTAAATTATCTTGACTGTAAAGAAGAGATAAACTTTATTTTAGATTTCAATGAAATAATATTTCCATCAAAAGTACATCTAAAAAGCACCTCTTATCATCAAGCTCCTTGAGATTGTTATATAAGAAGTATATTAAAATGCAATGGGACTTTCAGATATACAGTATTTTGTGATGATGAGAAATAATTAAAATCGATAACTTACAATCTATCGGATGAGGGATTATCTTATGATAAGTTTGTGGATATTATATTGATTATATATAATAGTGGAAGGAAATTTACCAATATTTTTACCAATTTTGCAGACAAAAGTATGACAAGATATACCAATATATGCCAGATTATAGGTACTTGTAATCTGCTGCGTGGCATACTAACGTAAATGAAATTAGTGTATTAATAGGCATTTGCAAAGATATGCAAAGTTATACAAAAATATGAAAGGATATTACAATTATGATTAAAGTACTCTTCATCTGCCACGGCAGGTCAGTTGGATAGGTAAGCAACTCTTTGTAAATTGGGGCAATATTGGGCATAATAGGGCAGATGAATTGAACGATACTATCAACCTTACTACTAAGAGGGCAAGATTGAATGCATAAATGATATATATTCAAATAATAAACAGCTATGTAATAGTTCTCACCATTACATAGCTGTTTGTAGTTAGAATTACATTGGTTTTATGCTTGTTTCGATACAGTTTATTTCTTCTTGAGATAATCCAAATTTCTTATATAGCTTTTCATCGGTCCATTCTTCATTGAAATCAACAATAGGTACAAAACGATATGTCTTACTTGTTCCGTGTTGACTGATTTTGGCTAAGCTAAGTAAGAAACGAGCAAATTTCGTTCTCATATAATTGGATAAATTCTTGGCCGTTGTTTCGGATAGGCCGAGTGTATGACCTACAGAGAGAAATGTTTCAGTACAACATGAACCGGGCTCTCCGATAAAAGTATTTTGGTTATCATCATTCAACTCAGTTCCGATGTTGTTTGCATATGGCATGTAGACTTTCCAAGTATCAATCCACTCAGCATGTGAGAGGACAGAAGAACGCTCGATAAATCCTCTAGCTTTTGCCTTCCCATAACAAATAATTGGGGTGCTTAATCCATCTTCTGAATTGTGAAAACCAGGATCTTTAACAAAATTTCCTTCCAATCCAAAAGGTTTTCTTGGAGAGATAATATCGGATAATGGTTTGATAGTGCCATCTTCAGGCATTACTTTATCAAGAATACTAATTGCTTTGCCATTGCGGATAAAAATATCTAAATCTCTTGTTATAAGTAATCTTGAATCTACATATTCTTTTCCGGCTTCTTCATGTGTGACAATTTTTATTTTATTTGTGCTTTCGGTGTTGTTATACTTATCATCCCATAATAAATAGCAGATACCACCTCTGTTGTTTGTATCTGGAAAAATGTCTTCAGGATGGATGCAATCATGCAATTCTCTAATTTTGATGTCGTGTAGCATGCTATCTCTAAATTCATCTAATCCTTTTCCACCAGCATACCACTTGCTTGGAATTATTAGGGTTGAATATTCTGATGAAAAGTTTTTCGCCATATTAACGAAATATGGATATAATGGTCTTGCGCTTGCACCGGCGCCGCCGTCATCTTCTTGATATGGTGGATTACCAACAATTGCGTTAAATTTCAATGTTTCAACCTCCTCTGCATCGCATTCTAATGAAATATCTGCAAAACATTTATTTTGTGACAATATTTTTTGTATATGAGCATAATCTACATTTTGGGTATTATCAACAATACTTAATAAATCGTATGATGTAAACTGTTCTGCAATACATGAAATATCCATTCCTAGAATTGAATAAATCTTTCGTGTAAATTCATATGCTATGGATGAAGTTGGAACGGACAAAATCTTATCTTTGTAGAGATTTATGTCTATTCCAAGAGAAGTGCATCTGTTAAATATTACAATTGCAAATTCACCCATCTTGCTTGCGATATCCAATATGTGATGATTGTCTCTTGCTAATGATGAAAATGCTTCATCTGGAATTAGTTCAATCATTTTAGTTGCTACAGAAATAGGAGTAGTTATCTCAGATTCAGATAATTTACCGAATTTACCCATAGCAGTAATTGCTCTTTCCATAGCAGGAATGCTTTCGTCATGGGAAAGAGCATTTATGTTTTGTATTTTATAATCTAAAGCGGTCAGTATAAATGGATACATATGAGAAACCATTAGCTTTAAGATATTTATATCTATATCCAGATTTTTCATAATTCTTTTGCTATCCGATTCTGTAGAAATGTCTATAATGTCGGATAATGAAGTAACTTTTTTTTCTGTCAAATATGCAAAAAAGAGTATTCTGGAATAGTATGTTTTAAATTTGTTTCTTAAAATCTGAATCTGGTTTTCAATATCTGTTGTAGATGAAACAGCAGTATCATCATTTCCACCATTTGAATCTGTTCCTGTAGTATTTGCATTACTATTGCCATCGTTTTCATCAGTATTGTCAAATCCTGTACCATCACCTTCGTGTGCTTCAGTCTTTAATCCACCTTTTGAACCAAGCTCAGCTTGACGTTCTATCTCTGATTTTATCTCATCAATATCAAATAGATTATCATCTACAGGAATGTCGTTTGCTTCATCTTTTACTCCACGACTGCTTGAATATTCGCTAACAACAGCCATAATATCCGTTGCTGATACTTGCTGGATTTTTCCCTTATTGATAGTAATGATAGGTGATATTTTAAGTTCAGATGCCATTCTGTCTCTAAGATGATTATTTCCTGAACTATCAGTATTCACATTGTAAATTAAAGATTTTTGTTCTTGCATTATGAACATTCTATGAGGATCGAAGTCTACTAATAATGTTTGTGGCTTCATATTAAACTTAATGACTTTTCCTTCTTCATCTACATAAGATTGAACATATTGATTTTGTAATCTAAATACGGCTTGATCATATTCTTGAGGAGAGGAAGTGTCTTTGAGAAAAATCATTGTATCCCATTGCTCAACTGTACTTCCAGTAAGCATTCTGTTAACTGTAAGAGTTATAGTTTTTTTGTCAGACTTTTCACAATTTCTGATTTTATCTTTTATAGCTTGTACAGTTTTGTATGTTCGAGCACCGTCAACACCAGATATATTTATAATTTCATAATTACAAAGATTTTTAAATGAAGTCTTATTAGTAATAATCAATTCTTCTAATGCATCGCATGAAGCACAGTAAGGCAAAACTATAACCATGTGTCGACACATTTTTCCTTCATGAATTTTATCGTAGTCTAAAAAAGCAAAAATACTTTCATCGTCTTTGGAACCATCAATTGCTTCAAACAAGTCTAATACTTCTTTTTCGTGTATAAATTTTTTATGGTCTCCATCTGATGTTTTTTTTATTGACATAGGTTTTAATAATTCAGAAAGTGCATATGTAGAACCATTTTGTTTTAAACTATCCAAAATTCTTAGTGCAGACTCATTTGGTGTAAATGCAAATCGAATCATTTGCGGAAATCCAAAATAAGGATTATCCCATTCTTGATATTTGTCTTCGTCTTCTTCAATATATTTATCATCTTCATAGGAGATATGCTGCTTATCCCATAATTCTTGTTCCGCTACGATATCTGAAAACTGACAAAATGAAATAATATCTTCTTGAGAAAATTCACTTCCCATTAGTATTCTATATGGTGTTCCTGAAAGATGAAGCTTTATTCGTACATTTAATTCTTTTATTTGCTCATCAACAATGTTTGCATCTACAGAATCATCGCCATCATCAGATAGATTTAAAGTAATATCTTTGACCGTATTAGCTGTTTTTATTATTCGCCCGTAACTCTCGGCTCTGGCTCCATAGTGAGTTTCGTCGATTATTAGTAAATCAAGTTCATTTTCGAACACGCTTTTATGTTTAGTTTTAATTTCGGTGCCTTGCAAATCTTGAAGAGTCAAGAAAAGTACAATTCCTTTTTCTGAAGCTAATGTATCTGATACGATATTTTCATCTCTTAATAACTCTTCTGATGATAGAAAAACATAATCTTGATTAAAATTATCTGCGCTTTGCACAGTTTTTTTCCATTCTTCTCGAACATCTGCTTTCGCAGATACGACTAAAACTTTTTTGAAATTTTTGGCTTTAGCGCAGCACATTGCAGTAAAAGATTTTCCAAATCTCATTACTGCATACATCAGTAAATTAGTTCTGCCATTATCTACAGCATTTATAAAATTATCAATTGCTTCCTGCTGATTGGGCCTAGGAGTCCAATATCCGGTTGAAGCATATGTATATGTTTCCGGTAGAGCAGTATTGGCATTATAGAATTGATATTTATTGTCATTATTCTTGTAGCTTGTTTGGATATCAATAATAGCTTCTTCAACATCGGCTTTGGTAGTATCCTTAAAAAATTCTTTAGAATAATAAGTGCCGGGAGGAAAACCAACCATATCCTCAATCAATAAACGATATTTTCCTTTTTCGTGAATGAGAAAATCATGCACAGCATAATCTCTAAAAAATATCTCGTCATCAATAGATGCAGGATTACTGTACACTTGTTGTAAATTTGGAAAGTGTTTTCTCCATTCGTTCAGTCTTACAGTGAGAGCTCTATAAGTATCACCAACTTTTAAATAGTTTGGGATTGTATTAGTTGTAAATGCATAAATATGAGGTTTAACTCGGCCTGTTATTAGTTCTGAAATAAGTTCTATATTTTCCAAATCAATCACCTTCCTTAAATAATTCTGAGTATGTGAGGGTTTCCTTTGAACGCCAATCTTTTATCTTGCAAAGATTATTTTTCACTTCATCAGCAAATAGACTGGTTTGTTGATATTGAGGTAATTTTTTTTCGTAGGGAATAGAATATGTAAATGCATCCATTTGCCATATATTCCATGCAATAATATTGGCTATTTTCTTGAGCAATTTAGCATCTGGAACACATTCAAATTTCATGTACATATTTTCAATAAATGTAAATAGTACATTTTCTCTAGCAATAATTAAACTATCTCCTTGAAATTCAAATCCATAAACGCTTTCGATACTACGTGTTGCCCATTTTATCCAATCCTCTAAACAAGAAGTATTTTCGGATACAATGCGTAGTTTTCGGTCAAGTATGCCTATTCTGTCTTGTACAGGAATAAAAGTACCTGTCTGCATATCATATCTACTTGTTATATATGGAGCTTCTCCGCAAGTGATTTCAAGACGTTTTAGGTCAATATAATCTTGCCATCTGTAAGGCTTTTTATCTGAAAATACGATTTTTCTTTTTATTGTTTTCCAACCCAAACGTGTTGTTTTATTAAAAATGTTGTTATGACCAAACCATGCATCATCGACAAGATTTAATTGCTTATTGCAAACATAAGCTGGTGTAAAAACTTCTGCTTTTCCTTTTGTACGTGATGTTTGTTTGTCTTTCTCTTTCAAAACACGTGGTTGAATAATATTTAGATTATCATAAGTGATTTGCTCCGGCATTATTTGACAGTGTTCATCGTATAAGTTACCATACGAGAGATAGTCTTTTGTGGCCCACAGAATGTTTCTTTTGGAACTTTTGTCTGCTAATAATAGATCTAAAATCACGTGATCAAGCTCATAAATCTTTATTTCATTTATATCTGTTGAAAACATAGGTAATTCGATATTTGCTTTTGCCATATGTCCTCCTTTAGCCCCCATGGGGGAGTATTATCTCTGCGCCTTTTTGTCCTAAAGATCGATGCCCCTTACACACGTTTTTTCGCGAAATTGCATAGGGGGGATTCTGGTGTCTTTTAACATATTTTATATAATATCATAGCACATAATTGCATGTAGCTGGCTGACATTAGATACAATAATCTATTTGCCTTTCCGCCAAATCATATAAATTAATGTGCTTTTTTCTTGATTTTTTGAGCCTTTTCAATGGCTTTTCGCTCACGATAGGCTTTTTGCTTTCGGGCATTTCGAACCTTCTGGCATTCTTCGGCATCACAAAATTCCTGTCGGTTACTTTTTCGGATTATGAATTTACCACAGTTCCGACAACGAATCATAATGCCTTCTGGACGATTATCCGATTTGCCTTTATCTTCTGGTGCAGGGTCTTCGGAAAGCATTCTTGCAAGTGTTAGCCATGCAATATCAAATACAGAATTAATATCGGTAGAAAATTCTAATCGGTTAGTGCGGGAATCTACCTTTAATTTCATGGTAAATTCTGGAATGATGTCAATAAGAGCATTCCGCAATTCATCGTAATCGTCATATGGTGTAGTAGCAAATTCTCCGGTTGGAGGATTTTCTGCCGGAGGATTTTTAATGTACTCATTATCAATTCGCATTTCTTCTATGAGGTTTCCTTTTGCATCCCCATAATCTAAGTCATCCGGTATTGCAACGATAGGATGATTATATTTATCAAAGAAAGAGTAGCCCTCAAAGTATTTTCCTTCTTTGGATAAATCATATGCAGCTTCGTCATCGGCAATACAGATACCTTCGAGAGCAACATAAAACATGGCTGCATTATATAATTTTCCGAGGTCATCTAAGAAGTTGTTAATCTCAAATGTTCCGTCTTTTTCTACCATTTCTGCATCGAAACTATTTATATCAAACGATTCATTCAATTCAGAATAAATGAAATCAATATTATATGGATGCATATTATTTGTACACCATTCCATGATGAGCTGTGTATATGGAATTTTATTATCAAAGCTGTTTATCTGCATTGCCAGATTGCAAAGGCTGGTAAGCAGTCCCTGTCCGGAAAGAAAATCTTCTTTAGGAAAGATGGGTTCATATCCGGGGCGGCAAAATGGTGTTGCACAATAATCGTAGCTTTTATCAATATCAAGTTCATATTTCTTGAATCGGAAAGGGTGGTAAATCAGTTGCCCGATACCACCGATTTCTTTAAATCCTAATATATCTGTTGCTTTATCTGCTTCTGATGGAATAGCTTCATCATTCCAGTTAAATGGCATATCATACCTCATCCAATTGTTAATTCGTAACCGTTAGCGTTACCGTCAGTTTTTGGACTTCGGTTACATTATAGCTTAAAATATTCATGAAAACAATAAAAAGTCACACAAAATGCTGTAACGGATTTGTACCTTGACAATTTCATCCCGTTCTCAATGAACAAGCCTTTGTTATTGTATGGACTGGTATCCGCCAAGAGCGGTAGCAAAGAAACAATTATTGAAGAGACGGATATAACAAACTCTACGGAAGGAGCAACATCATATGGAGAAAACAACTATGAGTGTGCAGAAATTATCTGCACAGATGGGAATCAGCCTGCCAAAGGCATATGAACTGGTAAAGACACCAGGATTTCCGACAATACGAATCGGATCAGATGAGTCTACTGGTACTCTTCATAATACAGATGGAGCTAAAACAGCACTGACAGCAGAAACGCTGACTTATGATGATGTGATTTCTTTATATTTTAGTGTTGATAAGGAATATAGAAGAAATGGCATCTGGCTTATGAATGATAAGACGGCACTTGCACTCAGAAAGCTGAAGGATATCGATGACAATTATTTGTGGAATCAGACAAATGATACAATTCTTGGAAAACAGGTTATTATTTCGGAATATATGCCGGCTATCGATATAGGTACTAAGCCGATTGCATTTGGTGACTTCTCATATTACTGGATTGTAGGAAGAAAGCCTGTGACGGTAAGAACATTGTTGGAAAAATTCGTATTATATGATTAGATTGGATATCTTGCATTTGAGTTCATTGAAGGAAAACTTGTAAGAAATGAAGCAATCAAGGTTATTCAGATGGCAGATGAAAGAAAGTAATCATAGATTGTTTGATTTTAATTCTATCATCTTGAATGGGATATATGCCCCTTGTATGGTATTTCGCTGTATTGGGTGTTAATACCCCGTTCAAATTCGCAGTTTTTGTGCGTGAATGGGCGGCACCGTTGCCTGGCATAAAAGGTGACTGAGATTTAGACCGCCCATGGGGGCAAATATCACAGAATCAGAGTGAAAATGACAAAAAAGAAAAAATAGTACAAAGGAGTCAGCTGTGTGACCACCTTGTCGGAAGGAGAGATACTATGAATGCAGAAAGCAATGAAGCGCTTCCTGTTAGTGAGAAGTATATGCTCACCATCAAGGAGGCAGCAGCTTATTTTAATATTGGTATAAAGAAACTGAGAAGAATTGCAGAGGATAACCTTGGAACGGTGGCGGTGTACTGCGGAAACAGATTCTTGATCATACGCCCGAAGTTTGAAGAATTTATTAGTGGTTCTTCAGAAATATAGTTCCTTTTATCTGCCGAAAGTAGTTGCTATTACAGGGCATAAGAGCGAACATAGGATGACCCAGAAAACCCTTGAAAACAGCCACTTTTGGCAGAAAGGAAAGTGATTTTATGGCAAGACCGAATTTAGCAGAAAAGGATATTTTGAATCCTTCGGAGGCAATCGAATATTTTGTTTTGAGCCGGAGAAAATTTTATGATTTATTTAATAATACGGATGGAGAAGATTTTCTGGCATATTACGGAGAACGCAAGCTTATTCTCCGTGTAGCTTTTGAAAAGTATCTGATTAACCATCCAGAGTTGAGGAGGCGGGGATAATGGCAAAGGCAGGAAGAGGACAGACAAGGCGGGATTTCAAGCGAAGAGTACTGCGTCTGGGAGAAAGCGTAAGAGCAGATGGAAAATACCAATATAAATATCATATTGATGGAAAACCACATTTTGTATACAGTTGGAAACTGGAACCTGCGGACAAACTTCCCAAGGGCAAAAAACATGTTTTTCTCTCAGGGAGTTGGAAAAGCAGGTAAATATGGATTTGGATTTGCTTGTAAATATTGTAGATGGCCAGATGACAGTCTGCGAACTGGTAGACAGATATTTAAAAACCAAGACAGGGGTAAGACAAAGTACCAAGCAGGGATATGTTACAGTGCAGAGACTGCTTGCGAAGGAAGCATTTGGCAAAAAGACGATGCGAAGTGTGAAAACTTCGGATGCAAAGCTGTTTCTTATCAAACTGCAACAGGAAGATTGAAAGAGCTACAGTTCTATTCATACTATCAAGGGAGTGCGGCGACCAGCCTTTCAGATGGCGGTGGATGATGACATTCTGGTAAAGAACCCATTTGGATTTCAGCTTGCCGGGGTATTGGTAAATGATTCGGTCACAAGAGAGGCAATCACAAAAGATCAGATGAGAAAATTCCTAAAGTTTGTGCATGACGATGTGGTGTACTGTAAATACTATGAAGTGGTGTACATACTCTTTCATACGGGAATGCGAATATCGGAATTTTGTGGACTGACACTAAAGGACATTGATCTTGAGAACAGAACTGTAAATATCGACCACCAATTGCAGTCGAACATCGGCTATGCCTTGGAGTTCTTCGAAACCCATATTCCGCTCATCCGTCCGCTCCGTCCGATGGCCTCTTACCTGCTTTGGCTGGACTGCCGTCCGATGCACCTGTCACAGGAAGAACTGAAAGCCTTTTTTGCCGACGAGGCAGGTCTGGCATTGAATGACGGAGCCACCTTCGGCAAGGAAGGAGTCGGATTCATGCGCATGAATGTAGCCTGTCCGAGAGCCGTGCTGGAAAAAGCCCTGAATCAGCTGAAGGCAGCTTTTGACCGGCGTTTTCCCGGATAGCCATTTCACGGCAGCTCACAGTTGTCATTTCATTATCAGCATGTCTTCCCTGTAAACCCTTGCCTTTCCGGCTTTCCGGTTTCAGGTACTCCGCCTCGCATACGGAGGTTGCACAACCCCGCATGCAAGGTTCTCCGACCCGCGTACGGAAGTTCTTCGCCCTCCGTACGCGGGTCGGAGAATATCTGGTAATTTCCTTTCAAATACTCCCTTATAAACTGCAGAATTTGTGCAGTAAATTCAGTGAATTTTTTTAAGTTTGCAGCATTAACCAACAACCGTTTTAACATCATGGGTCTATTATCGTTCCTTTTTGGAGAAAATACGTCTGCCGAAAAACAACAGGCAGCACAGGAGAAGAAAAATTTTGAAATATTGAAATACGATGGCATCCGCGCCAGAAACATGCGCCAGTTGCCCTATGCCATTAAATGTTTTGAACAGGCCGTAGCGCTGGAAGAAGATCCGGAAACCCTGCAGCTGCTGGCCAATGCCTATATGGAGTCCGACCGTCTGCCGGAAGCACGCACCACGCTGGAACGTCTGTCCGGAAAGACTCCGGACGATATCAAAGTCTGGCTTTCGCTGGCACATTTGTGCTATATGCAAGCCGACTATTCTGCCATGGACAGTTACAGTCAGAAAGCCATCCAGCTGGACGACAAGCATGCAGCTGCTTACTATCTGGCAGGAAAGGCTGCCTATGCCCTTCATAACGAACTGCAGGCCATTGTAATGCTTACCAAGTCTATCTTATTCGATGAAAACGAACTTTCGGCCTATTTGCTGCGTGCAGAAGTACTCTGGAGTATGCGTCAGGCAAAAGATGCACTGGAAGATATTGAAAAAATACTTGCACAGGCTCCCGAACAGGAGGATGCACTGCTGCTGAAGGCTCAGATTGAGCTGGCTACAGGAAACGCCACAGAGGCTGTCGCCTCGCTGAAACGGGTACTAGAAACCAATCCCTTCCAGGAAAAAGCCTACCTGCTTCAGGCTGAAGCTTATGTACAGCAGAACCAGCTGGATGAGGCTGTCAACTTGCTGGGCGAAGCACTGGAAGTCATGCCTCAGAGTGCCTTGCTTTATCAGGAGCGAGGAAGAATCTACCTGTTGAAGGGTGAAAAGGAAAAGTCGGTGGAAGACGTAAAGAAAGCCATTGAACTGAATCCCGAAGGCGAGAAGCAAATCAGCGGAAACTATGACAATTTCAGCGAACAGACACAAGGACCTGGAATCTATTGATCGTTGAGAATGTTCCAGTTTCGACTTTTGTAAAACGAATAATCAGGTTGAGCAGAGTCACCCTGTTTATTCGTTTTTTCTTTCTTTGAAGGGAATACACTTATCTTTTCCGGGGTAACTCCGAGGGATTACACATGATTTAAAATCCACAATAGATAGAATATATTCAGGGAAATTATATACCTTTAAGCACGATGTAGTAATATGCTATAATAGAAGAGTTTTTATCCAAGATGAAGATAAAATTCTACGTATCATTTCTGATAAATTGAAATAACATAAGTCTCTATTACGACAATGAGACCATCTCAAACATTCACCCTCATAAATATTTAAAGATATGAAAAATGCAAGACTAAATAGAATTGTCTTATGGAGTTGGTTGGGGATATCAAGTATTACACTCATTTTTTTATGCTACAATTATATCAACTCATTAGATATAATATATTATCATGTTTATGCTTGGCCTGCCACCCCTACTTTAACCTTTACCATGAGTGAAATATCAGATAGTATTGCATCATATAAGCTAATACATGGTATAGCAATCTTATATATAATGATTTCCTCAATAATGTTATTATATTTTCTAAAATCACAAAACAATAATAATGAGTGAATATAAGACGTCATAGATCAATGGTTAAACCAAATACTTAACAGACCTACCGAGCCACCATTTTAAAAAGTATATCGAATATGTGGAAACCTTTTTTAGGCCAACCTTGGTGAAATAGATATTTTTATTGATCAAGATTCTACTTTACTCATTTTTAATGAAGAGTGGGGGGAAGGAGCTCTTAATAATGTGAAATGTTATTTCCCTAATTATAAACACAAGCATTTTTATTTGGATTCCCTATCAACAAAAGAAGAAACCAAGACATTTCTAATTGAAAGAGCCCAATATAGAAAAACTTTACCTTCCATTTTTATTAGTGCTAAAAGTATGTGGGTAGAAACTCAAAATACAAGCCAACCATAAGTTATATATACTCTACGAATACAAGTTCAGTTACCGTTAATACAGCACCTGCCAGCCCTACAGGGAGGAGACCGTAATGCTATTCAGGGTGACGGATGACGAACTGGTATATCAGGTCAGCTCTCTAAGGAAACTGAATACACCTACGATAAAAACGGAAATCCTACCAGAGATTTGAACCGGAACATCCAGGAAATAAGATATAAATTCCTAAATTTGTGAATGAACACCTGTATTTATGAAAAATACCCTCTATATTGTTTTCAGTTTATGAAAAAAGAAGTCGATCAAACCATAAAAGAGTTATTACAGTTTTCACCCGATATTTTAGAACTGAATGCTCCGATAGAAACAGAAGAAATAGCTCGATTCGAATCGAAGTTTAATTTACCTCTCCCTGAGGATTATAAATATTTATTAAGTATTACAAATGGATTTAGCCTGATGGGAGATGAAGTACTTGGCATTACAAATAATAATTATGATCTGGTGAACGCGTATCAATTTGAACATTACGAGGTGATAAACCCTCAATATGAATATCTGATACCTTTTAGTCCTGATGGTTTCGGAAACTCCTATTGTTTTGATACAAGAATAAAAACAAACCAAGGATTTTCCAATCAGATTGTCTTTTGGCAACATGATTATGAATATAGTGAAACTGATTTGCCGGAAATCACAAATAATAGTCTTATTGATTTTATCAATAATTGGATAATTGGCAATACCTTAAAATATTATGATTACGAAGGTAATGAGAAAAAGTAAAGAAAGATAATACATGGAAAAAGATGCACAACGAAACATACGAACAGAAGAGACGAAGATTATTTGGCAAAGTCAATTTTTTACCAGCATACTTACAACAGCTCAATAAACTGTTGAATATAGAAGTTACAGCCGATATGCTTCTTTCTATTGTAAAAACAGATAGCTTCTTAGAACAGATAGACTTTGACTCCGATACTTTATTTTACAAAGAAACAATTTCATTTGAAGACAAAGAGAAGTTACAAAGAATAGTGCGGTCGAAACTACTGGATTGGAATGCCAACTATATGATGGAACTAACCAATGTAAGAGAATGTGGATTACTGCCTATCCCTAATTTGTCGGTTTTTAATTGGGACTTCAAATATGAAGATGAAAAGAGTGGAATCATTGTATTTATCAGGCAAGATAAAAAAGAAGAATTGGTATTAGACTTTTATGAAGAAGATTTTCAATATTTTTTAGATATTGAAATTTATCAACCAATAGAATAAAGAATAACAATAAATATGAAGGAAAATGATTTGTTTGCAATCGTTGAGCATGTTTCATATGAACAATATGAAAATGCAATATCCAATGTTTGTATCAATGATTGTAATGAGTATAAACAAAATCTTCTGCACGAAGCCATTGCCTGTTGTAGAAATGATATTGCAACGGACTTGATAAATAGAAATATTAATATAGATCAACAAGACTACAGAGGAGAAACTCCTTTACATTATTGTGCAGCATATTTCAATCTTGAAATAGCAGAATTATTACTGCAAAAAAAGCTCAAATCAATATTATTGATAAATATGGAAATAATCCTTTATGGGTTGCAGTATTCAATGCTCGTGGAGATTATAGAATGGTAAGACTCTTTTTAAGATATGGTGCCGATATTCAGCACAAGAATAGAGCCAATCGCTCTCCATTGGATTTTGCCAATCA
>OKRY01001091.1_pt1 | contig 22314 bp, 20 predicted proteins | sample 1601121 | NCBI WGS metagenome assembly OKRY01 (sample SAMEA3541546, study PRJEB24748) | human gut metagenome | biome: human gut; feature: human-associated habitat; material: faeces | place: China | collected 2012
GGGAACCAAGATTGTTTTCAAAATCACCCCACCATTCATCATCTTCAGCTTGAGGGTAATACTTTAGGATATTATCATACACATCTTTATGATTATCTTTAAGCCATTTCATATAACATTTATAGCTGCTATTTATGCCATGATGTATATCGAAACCGTTACCAATAACATATAATTTGTCAATCATAATATTCTTTTACTTTTTAAGATCTTCCCAAAATTGTATATTATAGTTATAGATATTCCTTGATTGAAAGAAATCAAATGCATTCTTAAGATTTCGGTCATCTGCATCATTATATATGACTGCATTCCACCAAACATTATTATCCTTTGTTACAAATGCTACATGGTCAATATATGGTGTGTCTATATCAGAGAAAGATATTCCGTAAAGATTCATCTCAATTACATTTTTCAACTTTTTCTAAAGCCTTTCATTTCCTGCGATTATTTTTGCAACATCTTTCTTTTGTTTCAAAACCTGACTAACAACTTCATTTTCTGTAATATCGTAAGAGTAATCCGTAGCATTATCGTCTAGCCATTTTTCACGTTGCTCGTCAGAAAGACCCTCCGGCATAACCGGTTTCTTTGGACTAATTTGATCTTCAGTTTTGCCATGCCCCAAAACCAGATTAGTACCTTTTGCTACATTTCCATGAATGCTATAAACGTCATTATCTGATATTCCATACAAATCTTGCAAAGTATTCGTATAATTGAAATTTATAAAAGCCGCATTATTGATGTTGAGATATACCATTTTGTCTTCTTGTCCTTTATCGAGAGATTTTATCCACTCTTTAAATGATTCTCGTATATTTTTGTACAGCTTATCAAAAATCAATTCCGCTTCAATTCGAGCCTCATAATAATCTCTATCTCTAAAGCCTTCTGAGCCGAAATCAGGTCGTCTTTCAGCATAGATTTCATTGGCTATTTTAGCTACATCTATATTTCCTAAGCTATGTTCAAAATCACTCCACCAATCATCGTCACAGAAGTCATATAACTTATCAATATCTTCAAGAAGAGAACGGTTATTCTTTTCTAACCATTCTCTATAGTCGAGATAGCCACTCTTGATGCCATGATGAAGATCAAAGCCATAACCTATGAAATATAAACGCTCGTACATAACAGGCTTCTATTAAAACAAGTAGGAAAAATACCTAATCATTCTTCCTTTGCTTTACCTTTTCTACGATTGCTTCGATTTCTTCTTTAGTATAATTTGGCTTCTCTTCAACCTGTAATTCCTTAAGAATATTCTTCAAGAGATCTTTTTGAGTTCTAAATTGATGCTTGTGCTCCATTCTAATCTCAAGCTCATCCTTATAAGACATAAATGGTTGGTAGAGTTTGAAATATGTTGCTCCATAAGCACCTTCAAAAATCTTAAGTTGAGGTCTCTTAAAACCAGCATTTATAATTTGCTGTCTTGCAATTCCTGGATAAGGATCAATGTAAACGATTTTCCTTACACCGATTTGATATAGCTTCTTTGAGCAAAGTTCACAAGGACTTGCTGTAACGTATATTACACCATTCATAAGAGGCTCTCCTCCATATTTTGCCATTTGAAGGATAGCATTTTCTTCAGCGTGAAGAGAACGAGTAAAAACTTGATTCTTGTTACCTTCATATCTATTATGAAGAGTTTTAAAACAATAAGGTAATGGGAGTCCTTTGAACAACGGATTCTTAAGATTCTCATTGTAATCAGTTTTTACCTTCCCAATGAAACCCTCTTCTTCGTCGTATATCTCTTGACCTCCATTTAATTCAAATGAACTATAACAATAGCTCTTTAATTTGCAATCTTTGAAACCTGAGATTTCTCTCATATCCCTTAGACCACAAGGAATCTGACCGTAGGCAACATCATTCCACCCTATTGTTCTTATAGAGTGATATTGATTGGTTATAACAGCTCCAACTTGGCGAGAAATACACGATGAATTGAACTTTGAAGTATAAGCAACAGCCATACAGCGTTCTTCTGAACTTGGAGTAATAAGTCCAGGATGAAGGATTAAGGACGAGAATTTCATCCATTGTTCTGCCATACTTAGGAACGAGAAGTCGACTTTATTCTTCTTAGCCTTTTCTTTATCGACATTATTGTTGATATGTATTTCTGCATCTGCAACAATCTGTTCAATATTTGGAGCTGCGAATATACCGTCTTCGAAATCATCCGAAAGAACTTCTATTGCAGAAAGATGCTCTATTTTACCTGTTAGTAATCTTGTCTTGTCCTCGTCTGTTATTCCTGTTTTAGCTTTGATACTTTTATTCAGACGAGTTTGTCTATCATTGTCATTGTTAACTGAAATCAAGTAGAATGCGCTATATCTTTCTTTAAGATACCATGCTTCAATAGAATTGCGTAGCGAATCTATGACTATGCGACAAGATTTATCATCACTAATTTTATGGTAACCTTTGATTATAAAGTTAACAAGATGAATCAGATCATACTGATGTTTAAAATCTGATTTATAGCGATTATCGAATACTTCTTCAAATGGCTTCACCAAATTGCCAGTTAATCTTATTTGTGACGCTGTTCTATGATTAAAAAAGCAATATGAATACAAGTCTATATTAGAAAGACATTCAAAAAGCTTCTGGAGAAAGGTGTTAAAATCTTTATTGTTAAAGAAATAGTCTGCAAGCTTCTTAGCATCATCATCAGAAATATGCTCTTTGTCCAGTATATTGTCCTTAACATCGATGTCTAATAAACTATTGAGGTTCCCTAATTTATCAACAATCTCTTCGATTTCACGCTCTCTGAATTCTGGTGTGATTTGCAAACTTTCTCTATAATCATCATCCCATGACTCGCGACTTGGCTTAAACTTATCTTTAAGTATGGTCTCGATAAATTCACTTAGTGAGCCATTAATATGTTTTGTCTTGTAGTAAAGAATTATATACAACCATACTACATGTGTGAACTTAAGAATGGTAAATGGCTCATAATGTTCCTTTGCAAAATCGTAGCATATCGAATATTTGCGTCTAAACACTTCTTTACCAGTTGCTTGATCCTGAAGTTCTTGCCCTCCATTATGAAAGGTACTTTCGCTGTTTACATCAGGTAGCTCAGGTAGCTCAAATGTTTCCGGGTCACGAACATCATCCAAGAACTTCTTTGATGACATCATTTTAGCAAGAGTGCTGCAACCACTCCCGGCTGTTCCTGTAAGACCTATAATGATAAAGTTCTTCCTACAGTCATATAACGTTTCTACTGGAGATTTTGACATATTGTCTTGATTTTAGAAGATACCAAAAACGGTATCATTATTATAATGAGCAATATATTTGTTGTTAGAGAAATCTATATAGATTTTTCTTTCAAAGATAAAATCCCACAAGATTCTACTAACACGAGTGTATTCTTCCTGATCTAAATCAGGGGATTCGTAATATGTGTTTTTATCCTTATCCTTCAGCTTATCTTCCTTATTGGCTTTGTCAAGGATGACCTGTATAAGTGTGAAGTAAGTAAAATATGGGTGTCCTTTTTCTTTTCGCAACTTAATATATTCCCCAATAATGTCTTTAAGTTCATTATCCTCATAAGCCAACGAAAAGGGATGAGAACCTAAAACTGTAATTCTAAAATTCATAATTCGTATGATGTTTAAAGATTATCTATTTATTTCTTCACCAACTTCAAGAAGAATTCCTTATCATTCTTGTTCAACATGAGAAGTACCACTCCAAAGTAAAGAACAGCGAATGACAAACCCTTTATAAAGAATTCAGCCCATTGATTAGAGGTGAAGTTTAAAACATAATGGCATCCTAATGACAATACCAATCCAAGGATAAGAAATGGTGCATAGCACCTTCTCAAAACTTTCCAACTGTCTATATTCATCCTGCGTGGCCAGTAATACACGTAGTAGAATGTTAACTGGAATACTTGGTAAACTATGAATCCTATCACCGCACCTCCTACTTTATAAGTTGGTATTGTAAACCAACAGACTAACAATCCCAAAACTGAAGCACAGATAGATGAATATGTGATAGCACGAATGTCAGAACCAGCCAAGATTAATGCTGATATTGCTTGGTTGTGACTCAGAGTTAAGAGGAATAACCATATTACCAACCATATTGACAGATAGCTGAATGTTGGCCCTACATACATATTTAACAATTCTGGGGCAACGCTTACTACACCAAAACTACAGAAGCATAGCAATATAGATATGTATTTTGTTCCGTCATAAACAACGTGGCTAATTGCTTCTGTATTATGTTTGGCTACCGCTTTGGTTACGGATGGTAGGAATACTCCCATGAAGGATCCTCCCAACATCATCACAATACTTGCAATTCCGTTAAGAACTGAATAGTCTGTAACATCGGCGGGTGTAGCCTGTAGTCCTATAAATACCGGACGGAGATTGTAGAATGAGAACTGAAAGATGCCGAATGAGAAAATATTAAGACTGTAAGGTAAAATCTGACGAAAAATATTCTTATCGAAATGTGGCTTCAGATGTATATATGGACACAATATCCGAATCTTATGTACACAGAAAGGAATGACTATGAACATAGAAAAGGTTGTCAAAGCATAGTACAACTCAATATTAAACTTTAACGTCAATGTTAATACTAGTATCAAGCATTGCAAAAGTTTGGCAAGAAGTTTTACCTGATTTGTCCAACCTACATATTCGTTAGCTTGTATTAACTGGTCAAAGCAAGATGTGTACCAACTGATAAACGCACTTATTGCCAAGATGAAGAATAAATGCATTAGTATGGTACCTTGTTCTTCTCCAAGGTGAAAAATTTGTTGCGCAAATAATCCTACAACAAACATAATTATGGCATTTAGCAGTCCAACTACGCCATAGAAAGACATACTTGTACCGAACAGTTTGTTTACGTTGTCTTTTTCACCTTTAGCAAGCCAATTCGAAAAGAATCGCACATTGGTAGAGTTCAAGCCTAAGTCCATTAAGTTTAGATAAACATTGACAGACAAAGCAAGACCTATAAGACCATAGTTACTCTTACCAAAGTAAGCAATTAGCAATGGAACGGAAATAAATCCGTATATTCCATTAACTATATTTGCCATCGTTGTCCAGATTGCACCTCGTGCTATTTTCTTGGCACTACCCATTAATAACGTTTTTTATTTTGTTGATGCTTTTACGTACCAAAGTCTTTGGAGTAAGATCCTTGTCAGAGTTTGCTTTTATCAATTTATGATATGCTACAGCGTCATCAATATCGCTTGTAAACACCTCAAAAACAATTGGCTTAGAACTCTCTGATAGGAAAGCTTCCTTCTGCTTTGTAAATTCTTCCTTAGTTTTGGCTGACATATATTTGAAGTTACATGTCTCAGCCCATCCTTTTGCATTCTTGAAATGGTTAGCAGCAGCTATAAATCTATCTATCGTTTTATTAGCCTTTGCGTTTCCACCCAATTTAAATTCCACTCCTCCATTGTTGTTAACGAGCAGTATCCTTACATTATTTCTAACACCACGAATTCCTAAAGAATTAAGGTCATAGAAGAATGCTAAGTCGCCTGTTACAAGGTAATGTAGATTGTCATCTGAGAAGCTTTCTCCCAACATCATAGATGTGCAACCATCTATTCCGAATGCTGCTACATTTGCAAAGCACTTTATATCAGGACTAAATGGGAATAAATTCCAATTCCTTATGCTGTTCAATATAGCAAGATTAACAGTACTTCCTGTCGGGATATGATCGTGCAACTGCTGGGCTAAATATGCATTTGACAATGGGAGTTCAATATCCCAAACATATTTGCTTTCCAGTTCCTTCCACGTATCGAAATACTTATTGACCTCATTTTGAATCGTGTCAGCTTGTTGAAAAAATTCTTTCGGTGACATCTGATAGACTCTTGTGAGTTTATCATACGTGTCTACGACCTTACCATCAGTAGAAATCTCCCAATGTTCAGTTTTCAACTGGGTTTTAGAAAGCCAGTTGTATAAAGGATAATCTCCCGTCTGACCACCAATACTTATTATTATATCAGGCTTAATGTCATTCCACTTTTTGTCCGTGTGATACCCGGAAAGAAACAGATTGCCTTCAATACAATGCTTTGTATGTAGATTCGACAAATGATTCGTATATATTGCGCAGTTGTGATGTGTGGCGAAAGCTTCTATTAGCTTCTCTGTCTCGTTATCATAAGATCTAGCCTCACCTGCAACAATCAATACTTTCTTTTCAAGAATACTTTCAAGCCCTGTGGGTCGTGAATATCGCTGTATGTCCCTTGTATGGCTTCTGGCAACGTCACATATGGGGAAATCTTGTATTTGTATATTGAGTTGTACGGGTCCTTTACTATTACGTGTAAGTTCCAAGATAGCCTCATTTGCCATCCTTGTAGATGCGAGATAATCACTCGTGTCTTTTACCTGCGGAAGCGTAAACGATCTCTTTACACAATCCTTTGGAAGGGATGTCTGGTCTGGTGCCTGCATGTAGTTCTGATATACAAATCTTTCCAACTTGGAAGTTGTTATAGCCAAGATTGGCACATGCTTATAATAAGCTTCCGTTAGACCAGGAATATAGTTTCTTGTTGCTTGTGCACTTGTACAAGATGTTGCTACCGGTTCTCCTGTGGATAAATAGATGCCAATAGCAAAGTACATTGCACTTCGCTCGTCTACAACAGAATAGCATTTAAAGTATTCGTCTGATTGCAATGCTTCTACCAAAGGTATGTTTGTTCCGCCCGGACTGAGAACTGCGTATCTTATTTTGTGACTCTTAAGGAGGTCAACTACTATCTTTATATTTTCTAAGTTATTCATTTTACTTCAGTGTGTAACCACCATCGCAAACGATGGTCTGTCCGACAATAAAATTAGATAAGTCTGACATCATGAAGATTGCCAGTTGTGCGATCTCTTCTGGAAATGCGAAACGCTTTATAGGATTTTCATCACTATAAACATTATCACCTTGCCGGAAATAATGTTCCTGCATTTCCGTTCGTACTACACCTGGAGCTATTGAATTAACTATTATGTTCTTGTCAATGAGCGATAACCCCAATCCCCTTGTGAGTCCTACTATATCCCACTTTGACATTCTATAGGGATAAGTAGCTCCAACAAAACCTCCTTGTGAGGATATGTTTATTATCTTGTGCTGTTTATCAACCTCTTGTTTTGACTCCCAATACTTGGAAAACTCTTGGCACATAAAGAATGTTCCCTTTGAGTTGACATCATAGATGCGGTTCCATTCATCTTCTGAAACATTCGGGAAGAATTCTTTAGGCTGGACGCCGGCATTATTGACTAATATGTCTATTCCTTTCTTGTATCTTTCATCAAGTATACTTATCTGAGCTGGAATTTCATTTGTCTTGGTAATGTCCCAGACAAGATAAGTTATATCACCTTTATTATTTAACTCTTCGCATGTATGCTTGAGCTTTTTCTCATTTCTACCTGTAATGATTACACTTGCTTTCTGCTCTAAAGCGGCAATTGCAATGTTTTTGCCAATGCCAGAGCCACCACCAGTTATTAGAACTGTTTTGCCATCCAAAAGACTCCCGGCAGAAAGATATGATACATTGCTTTCCTTTATACCACCATACTTGAAAGTCTCTTTGAAAGCTTTCGTCGCTCTAAAAAGTCTACCTAATAATTTTCTCATAATCAAGCAGCTTTGATGTTTAAAGGTGTAGAAACAAGGGTATAGTTTGTACGAGCTTTAGCGAATACCCCCCCCCGTTTTAATGATTATATACATGCTATATTTATTTTTGATGAACCTTTTAACGGTTCCATATAATTCTTTCATTCCTCTCTTCTTATTCGATTTTAACATCAAGTTTAGTAAACCCAGACCTCTGAAATGAAGAAGAAATCCGCTAAACACATTGGCTGCAAGAACACGCCAAGGTACCATATGCCTTCTGTCATACTGATATGCTTGCATATACTTGACTTTTTCCGCATCCAGTTCTCGACATTCTATATATCCTGCTTTTAAAGCGTCATTGAATAGTTGCAAACCATTCTGTGAACGTAAAAAGCAGAAGTTTCTTCCATCAGCCTCTGTGAAGTCAGGATAGCCATTTTTCGTATTCCAAGAATCTCCAACAGCTATGTCAGCCAGCATTCCTATTCCATCGGGACATATTTTACAACGAAAGCCTAAGTTCCGTCCTAAGACCTCACCCCAACTGTCATTATAGCTAGTTTCGAATTTTGTTCCATCTTTCCATACTGCCTTAAAGTTGCCTGGCCAGCCTTCACCTCTATATTTTATAGAGATAGGTTCTTCTGTCTTACCTGACTGCTCATAAACTTTTTGAGTTGCATTATAGCTAGGCATCCCCGCACAAAATATGGATATTGTATATTTGATGCGTTCTTTGTACTGAGGGTAAGCTAATAAGAAACTTCGTATTCCTGCTATGTCGCAAGGCTTACCAATATATGCATATATTTCATCACTTGAATCTAGAACCTGCTTTATTCTGCTCAATGTCAGCGATGGAGCATATCTTGATTGTGCGTTGTTGAATATATCCTCTCTATTATGCGAGACCTTCAACTCGTTATAAATTGAACTACCCTCCATGATGCCGGTTTGGAGGATCCCATCTACCTTCTTTGACTCTAACAGGTATAATGCTAAAGCTGAGGATACACCACCTGATGCCGCCATATACCTTAATGTATTATCTGTTGACCAAGCCTCCTCAACTTTTTCGACGTATCCCCAAATTCCGTGTTTACGATTGTCGTTAACTCTTATGCCTGGGCAAAGATGTTTAAGCCCTTTGTCATTAAACCCTGTCTTTTTAACAGGATAGTAAAAGCCATCTGAAAATAGCTTCATCTGACAATTGTCGCTGCCATAAATAGATTCGCATAGTCCACAACCTACACAGAAACCATCATTCACGATTCTCCCTATCATATCCCGAAGAACTTTTTTAGGTCATCAACTAACATTTGTTTTCTTTCGGCTACCACAGTATTGTTTTGAATGTCAATCTCCTCCTTTAACTGTGAGCGGTTAGCAAAGGCATCCTTAATCTTGGCCATAATATCAACTTCGGCATCGGTTTTAAGATCAACTAAATGATTGTAATTGAGTGTGTCTATGAACAGACCATTGAACTTCCTGCTATAAGCCATTGGTACAACAGGAACGCCAGAAGAGAAAGCTGCTATTGTAGAATGCATTCTTGCTCCCATGAAGAAGTCCATACCGGAGATGTAATCCTTGGCATCTACTGGACTGAGAAAGAACGGAGCCAAAACGAGACGTTGTTGGTGGTATTCTTTCTGAAGGTCAAAAGACACTTCGTAGTCATTCTCAATATCGCGTTCTCCGATAACCACGTGAGGAATAAGATGGACAATAACATTTGGTATTGCCAGAAAATAATCTATGATACTTCGTATGCACTTTTGATAATCGACTTTCAACCCAAACTGATTGTCCCTCGTATAACCACCATGCCAGAGAAGTGCTGATATGTTAAGACCTACATGAACAAACTCCTTGTCAAAAGACATTCTCTTGAAAGGAAGGAAGAATGCTACATCTATATATTCTTTAAGATTTTTTTGTAGTGGAGCAATTTGCTTAGTGTAGTCAAAACTCTGCTTATCACGAGCCATGACGACACTGGCATTAGAAATAGCCCTAACAGCTTCAGACTTTATGGCTTCATCTTTAAATGGACCGATGGTCTGCGGTAACAAGCAATAGGGCTTATGAAGTTTCATGGCCTCCCTATGTATCAAATTGATGCCATCAAACCGATTCTTCCCATATATATCAGCAAAACTATCTCCCTGACCAATGTCAAGTATATAGTCGGAAGATTTATAAATTCCTATTGTGCCAGATATATTCTTATAGTTTATGAGTCGTTTTATGATTGTCTTTGCTTTACCTTTGGCTCCAATTCCTAGTATATGTCTTATAGCCATATAAGGTACATCTTTCCCTGCTACGTTTAAAACATAGTTACCTGCTTTTACTTGACCCGAGTCTGATGTATAAAGATTATACTGGATGCCAGCTTCGCTCAACACATTATCAATAAGGTATATGGAAGTATAGCTTAATGCTACACAACCTCTATTACCATTGTTAATTGGCGCATTTCCAAGTATGATATTCAAAGTCTTTGACATGATTTTATATTTTTAATAGCCATTATATGGTTATGATAGAATTATTTGGAGCATATAAGTCTGACAGACTCACAGGTCTTGCATATCCTGAAGCTTTAATTTCATTTTCTATTTGAGTATAAGATTTCAAATCTGTCCAAGGATCGACAACAATCTCATCGAAAATCGTATTCGGATCAAGGTTATAGCTATAGACATTAGGTAGAGATCTTGAGTCATAATGATTATATAAGATTCTCACTTCATCTTCATATCTGAATTCTTTTCTTTTTATAAACAACGATAATGCCATAAATATATTATCAGAATTAAGTACGGCAGGACCTAAGTCCTGAGAAAGAATCTGTAATATATCGTTTTTATCAACGTATTCAACTTTACCAATGAAGAAGGATAAGGCATGAAACTTGTTGCTAAAGTCATACAAGTTATTAAAAAGTTTATCTACCGTCGTTGAAACCTTTACGGCTATCTTATGCTGTTGATGTGTATATTCAGTATATGTTCTCCATAATCCATCTGATTCTTCAGTAAGCGACCAACACTGACCATACCACGAATTACGAACTTGTTGCAAATCGACATCATTACCATCATGTACAGCCTTACTGCCAAGAATGAAGTTCTCAAAAGGGTCATCCCATTTATAAGTTGGTACAAGCGAATCCGTTTTGGTATGCAACAGATCCTTAAACCTATCCCAAGAATAGATTCTATAGATTCTTTCACTCCCGTCCAGGTTTATCTTATTGAGCTCTCTATATGCATCTTGCCCTTGTTGTGTTGTCGGATGCATACCAAACTTTAAGTCGTATTGCTGAATTAGCTTTAGTCTTTGCTTTGGATCAAATGGTATCATATTGATATTTGTTTATTATTTTTCAAAGTAGTAGCCATTTATAATTTTTCATTGCTTAGTTTAGATGGCATGATTAAAACTATGATAGATTAAATTCTTCATGTTGCTACTTGAAATACCTGCTCTGACTTGACATTAGAAAAATCAACATATTTTATTTTTATTGCGTACAACATATTTCTCCGTCTTTTAATTCGACATTAAGAAGCACTATTATTTTTAACTTTTGTGTGTTCCTCAGAAGATTCACGAAGTTGTTTAATAACATCGTCTATTGTTATAGGCTTTTTTGTTCTTGCATTATAAATTTTCCTAATGGTTTGATAACCAAAATATATTGCTGCAAAATATGCCATAGCTCTTATAGTAGCTGCAGGAATAAAGAAAAAGTCTTCAAATTTCGTTGTCACAATAGCTATCAGTATTGTTATTAATATTGATAATGGGTTCCACCAATCAGTCTTCTCTTGAAATTGCTTTTCATATTCTATCAGCGTTAACCTGACTTTGTCTTCTAAAATAATCAAGGCATGTTGATCTACATTTGTATGAAATGTAACAGATTCACTAATTTTTGATTTGATATTAGTCGCATTGCTTGCCATAGTTTATTGTTTTGTAGATACAATTTTAACTTCTTTCACGGCTCCATTCTTTTCTATTCGTTTCTTAAAACTTTCAAGAAATGACTGTGAAGTTGTTTCTTCTCGAATATTACACAATTGAGATCCGGCATCAGTCAATGTATATACTCGGAAGCTGAATGAAGAATTGGACAATTCTATTTCCATTTTTGCAGTTGAAAAATTAAGGGTCGGTTTTTTTGTAAAAGTAACGGCACCCTCATTTGAGTTGACTAAACCACAATCTATTAGTGTTTGGAGCTTGTTAAACATATACATCTCGTTTTCTTCCATAATAAAGGATGGGAAGCAAGACTTGTCAAGCACATACTTCGTTACCTCAAAGAACCATTCAAGCTCGAATTTTTCAACTTGATACACGACAAAAAGCGTCCGTTTAAAAATTGATCCAGGCTTTTTTAATTCTTTAATGAGTATACTGCTCCAGAATTCTTGCATTTCTTTGTCACTAGAACTACTTGCATAATCATTGAACCTAGCACACCAATTACTGTCAATACGTATGTCTGATAGTTGTTCACCTTGTGATTTGTGAGAAGCAAAGCCATATACTGTTAGAATGTTATCCGTCTCCTGTATATCACGAATTGACTGATTTCTGTCTTTCATCGTCATCTCGACACTTCTACGCAACTCTTCCCAGAGATCTGAAGATAGTTGTTCTGGAGTTTCAATTCTATTTGTCTTCATAAAATCAAGAATATATGAAGATATAAATGAATGAACGCCATTCATCAGACATTCGAATATTTTTTTTTGCATATAATTATTGTTTTGATTGTAAAACTACTAATTACTTAACTACCTACTGAAATTCAGTAATTTCAATTTTAATTTGCCGCCAACTGCTTCTACAGACTCTCAATAACTTCTTTGAGAGTATTCACCTCATCGTTAAGCGTTAAGCTCCTGTTTGTGTTTTTATACACTCTTATTGGTAAACATCTATTATTACCTATAACAAGGATATATGATGAAGATATGACAAACATCCTGTCACTATAAGTGCTATCAATACAAAGCCTAAAATCCAAGCTTTGCATTTTCTCGAGCAATTTGAAAGTGCAAAATATCCTATACAATCGAATATTATTAGACATGCACCCAAAACAACTACATACTCTATTCTTGTGAATAAAGAAATGTCTTTAGAATTTCCAGTAAAAACAGAAATTAATCCAACTAGAAATGTAACGACTGTTGTAAAGGCTCCAAGAAGTTCAACATTATCTTTCTTCATATTCTTTATTGCATTTTGAGCTTCAAAAAGTCTCTGTACCTTGTCGTAATTATCTACTTGATATTTAATATTAGCAACTTCATTCTGGTATTGCACTATTTTCTCATCAACAACAGGAAAATTTAATGGACGGCAAAATGAAGATGGCAAAAACACCTTAAAACCAAATTCAGGACTTAAATACATACAGTAATTGTATCTCATTTGTATTAGATACGGCTGATGCCTCTTGCACCACTTTATATTAAGTTTTAAAGAGTCCATGCATTCTACTAGTAATTTATACGTCATTCTTATACTTTCCGCATCAGCATTACCATGTAAAAGAATATTAAGTTTGTTTATAAGCCATTCTACAGCTTTTTGAAAAGGATAATAACTTTTAATAAACGTTTCCGATTGAATATATCGTATTTTTGTAATCTCATCTCTCAAAGTTTCTGTGTCCACTATCACATTTTGACATAAAAAAGAGAATCTTGAATTGTACATATAATTTTTTGCCGACTTGATGGCATATAGATTTACAGCATTTTTATCTAGAACTATGTTTTGTTTATAGTGTATTTCAAACAAAGTGATTAACTTATCAATTTGTTCAAGAGACTTTGTCTTTTTAACATAATATCTCATTAACAATACAAAAGACCACATGTTTACATTGTCACTAAAAGAATCTCTCTGCCAAAGTTCTATTTCTGACTCTTTAAATTCACTTACATCATTAAACTTTTTAAAGATGTCTATTATATTTGTCTTTGCCTTGTTGTCTTGAAACATGTCATAATTGAAATTATTACGCTTGAAATTGAAATTGTACGAAATAATATTATGATTAGCAAAGAAAGATAGTTTAATTAATAATAGCTCAGCTTTCTTACAAGTAGCACTTATAATACTTTGTACATTAGGTGAAAAACTATTTTTTATTTCTAATAATGTCTCTCTATGAATGAGAAGGTTATGCACATATTTTTCTTTATAAGTAAAGTTATATTCTGCAGTACATACATCAATAACTTCATCCAAAAGTTGTATTAAGTCGTCTTCTTTGTCATACTTCTTAAACATTAAGAAATTAGGAATGTCTTCATCATCACCAAGATTTTCAAAATGCTTTTTTGCAGATTCACAATGAAACTTCGTTAATTTAATAGCAATTGATAAGTAGTCAAGTAACTCCTGGTAGCTCTTCTGCAACAAACTCTTATATTTAAACGTATCGTCAGGAGCTATATCTGTCATGGAAAGACTTAGCAGGTTATCTAAATCTTTAATGCTTCTTCTAAAGAAATCTGCAGAAAGTACTAGTTTTGAATAATTGAGAAATACCAATTCTTTGAATGTGAGAATCTTTGAAATCCCATCACGAAAATTGTCTTGCCCCTTTTCTTCTTTCTCCCACTTATATTTTTCTATCCAATCATTAGAAAATGTGGATTTGAATTGCTTTAAAGCGTTTTTTGTATAAATTGATTCTGTCATCATCCAAAAAATTTATTTTCACTAGTAAGGATAGCATCAGTACTCATTCTTTCTTTCCGAGAAGATAAAAGACGAGCAATATACATAGAGCGTTGCCAAACAGTCCAATTATGAGTAATGTTAACTAAATCAAACACAGGCATAGTTAAATAATTTACTTTCATATTCTTGAGGGATTGTACTGCTGATTTTATCTCATCCTTTATCGTCATATTCAAATCAGAATATACCTCTTCTTTATTCTTTGAAACACAATCATTATTTTCAAATTTATAGTAGCGAAAATTATTTAGTTGCATAGATTCATATATGTCCATTTCAACAGGACCATAAGGTAATGCGTAGAATCTATCAAATAAATCCAATAAAGGATGATGTTCTTTGGTCGCATTAACTGTTGAAGCCAAAAACAGCATTTTTTGAAGTCTTAGTTTTGTTAAAGACTCTTTGCTTCCAATTTTACTATTCCAATTGAACAAAAGAGAAAGAAAATACTCAAAATACTCCTTCTTCTTATTTATTTTCTGTAATCTTGAATTCATAAGCCTTGTAAAAACTATTTTTAGCTACTTGAATATACAATCAAATAACATAAAGAATTTCAACTAAATGAGATATTATTCTATAGCAATTGTCATCAATTAAATAGCATTCTCGTCAGGATTGAAGTACTCAAAAAAACTTTGCCTTCTTTCTACCAAGTCTATGGTCTTTTGATACATGAACTTACATGTAAGGTCATATATAGGCATGGCGACTTGATGTTCTGACTGGTCCGTGAATCCCAAATACTCACGATAGTAGTTAACGAGATATTCATCGTCAGTGAGGTCTGCTGCAAACAGAAATAAGTATTCACAACCTACTAATTTCATTATGTTGATGACCTGTGGAACTACAAATTGCCAAAAGACAACAGCACCTAACGGCTTTGCATCTTTAAGATGCCAATCGTCATGATATTGGTCATTGGCACAAAAGTGCATAAGCTCGACACCAGAATATGTCTTACCGACATTATGTTGACCGGTACGAAAGGGGGTATTGATATCAATGTCATTAGCATTTTTATGTAAGACATCTGCAACTTGTTCCCTTTTAACGCCTTTCTTTGAACGTAACAATTCTAAAATCTGTTCAAGTTCTTTTCTATCTTCAGCAGAGAGACTAATGTCTTTTTGACGACTAATAACGAGATCGTAAAATTTAGATAGCATTTTCAGTCTTTCTCCTTCTATGAACTCGTCATATAGTAGACCACATTTCAAAGAAAAGTAAAACAATATATTACCGTCTTCGTCTTTTACAACATAATAAGCAATTGTATTTGCCTCATCTTCTGCATAAGCCTCATCTCGCAAAGTTTGAGCAATAGAGTCATTTCTCTTGTTGTAGAACTCTTCAACAAGACTCATATTCTCTTGATTACTGGATAGTCTTTCACATCTAAGGCTATCAATAATCCTTTGTTGCTCAGTTGTTATTCTCATTTAAATGCAGGTGCTTGAATGCCAAGAATATGAAGCATACTTCTTCTTGTCTTTATCCTTTGTGCATCGACTCTGATGTCATCAGTCTTTATCTGTTTTTCACAATGATCATCTGGTGCATAGCCCTCTCGTGCCTTCTGCCATGAATATTCTCCATGAGTGAGAGTGCTAAGACTCCAAGAAGGTTTAGCAGCATAAGTATCAAAGACTTTGTCAAACAAATGCTTGTACTTAGCTATAGTTTCTTCTGATAGTTTTTCATGTAAGTCGTCTGCAAGGTAGTGTTTATGAACAATGTAAAGAACAGGACCATATTTCCATGCTTCAAACTGTTCTTGGAATAATGGCTCTCCTGTCTGGATAATAGCCTCACGCTGAAGTAGATAAAGCAACTTATGCAGCTTCATCTCGTCTATACGCTGACCATACTCACTTTTGTATCGGTCGCATATATAAGAGGCTATTTTAAGTACGTCTTCCATTAATCGTAAACGTCCAATTGTTGCTTATCAGCTTTAAACAGAGTACTTTCGAGTACCCCGTTTTATGCTAGGCTGAGTAAGAATTAAGACTTGTTAATCAATAGCGAGTTGTCCGGGCAGCATCTGAGCGTAGTCACGACATCCCTCAGAGAACTTCTTGAAGAAATTTATCTATCCCTGTTCAATATTTTTGTTTTTCGTCTTGTATAGGAATTGATGCTTTCCAAAATCGGATGTTACCTCCATTCAATATTTTTTAATCCAGTAAGTTCCTCTATCTTGCTCAATTGAGCATCTTCTAATTTATCCTTAAGCATTGCTTTGATTTCTACTTTTCTTTTGAAAAATATATCTTGTAATAACTTCTATCTTTATTTTTATCGAAACCACGTTCAATAAAATTGCCAGTCTTCATTAAATACAATTCAACTGTATCGTCAAGTTTTATTTTACGCAGCATTCGAGGAACTTTCAAGGCGGACTTGTCTATTTCCAAATGAGCGTCAAGATTTATATTCTCACGTTCTTCATATAGCTTACGATAATCTTCAAACATATTCAGAATTTCTTGATCGTGAAACACTTGATCTTGCAAATCTTTTATATTCAAGGATTCTGAACTCGAAACCAATTCAGTATAGTTGTTCACTATTTCAACCTGTTCCGATTTAGACACTTTTGTATCCTTTGTTAGTTTGTCCTTAATAAAATTCTCCATCAAATCAATAAGAGCATTGGACTGATTATAAGGAGTTGTCATAGCTTTCATTCCCAAAAAATCCTGCCTCCAAAACTTTGATTCCTTGGCTTTGTCGATTATGAATCCAATAGGCATATCTTCTGTGAAGACTATTAAACAGGCCTTATCTATTTTTTGTGAGGTATAGCCGGTTTTTACGGAAACATTCATGTTGCCAGAAGGGTCAACGGTCGTTTCTATAAACTCATTTTTCGTTTCAATCTTGAATATACCAATAGCTTCACAATATGTATCACCATCTAAAACATCCTCTATTTTTACTATAAAGATGTCACCACCCTTTATGTTTGGTAAAGTGGAAACACTGTCTAAATACTTAAATATAGCTATGGAATTTTCCACAAAATTGCCACCTTGAAAAATATCTATAACAGTATTATATACAATATTATATTTCAAATCTATAGAATGGGCAAAAGAATACTGGACTTTTTCACGATTAAAGGGCTTAATGAAGAACTCTTTCAAAAAAGTCTGATCAAACCTTCCCATATCAATGTCTTTGTGATTTATCAGACATTTCTGCTTGTCTAAGCTAAACCTGTGACAAATCATCTTATCTATATATGCTTCTTTAAAATTCATATTATATTTTTTTCTTAGATATTAATACCTGCAAGAGACTCGCTATCATATATATTGTATAGAAGAATACATTAGCTATCAGAAATATGACAAGAAATCTATAGATGAATAAAAAGACAACATGACATCCCAACATTATCGAATCTTTATTCAGATCTGCAAAATTTTCTATTATCTGATACTCAAATATGTCTATAGAGAAGAACTCATTCCAAAATATATTGGGAATCAAAAAAAGTAGTGTCAATGTAGCATAAAGAATATTGAACCCGATGGAATAGAAAAAACGAATGGTATAGTTGTGTTCTTGTTTCATTCTAAGGATGTCTTTTGAATTTGGTCTTTCATCTGCAGGCATTCTGTCAATGACATTTTGAGATGGTATCTTTGAGACATTCAACTTGTCAAAAATCAAAGTCAAAGCTGTTACAAAGAATCCTATAAATATAGCAAATATGTCTTTTATATAGTCTATGAATTCTCCATTTACTCCCTTAGGCAAAAAGATAACGCATGATAATGATAACAACAAAAAGAAGAGATGGTATGCCACAATAGATTTATGGGAATACTTTTTATTATTCACATCCAACGTTATTGCATGATACCCTTTTCGTACAAATATCAGCATTGCCTTAATCCACTCAGTCAACATATTTGTCGGGTCTTAATTCCCTTATGATCTGATTGTTAAACAAATCTTTACAGTATGTATCCAATCTTGCAAGATTCACGGTCCCATCTTCATTAAATGCGACCTTGCCATCAAGATATACAACAGGAGTGAGTTCCGAATCTCTCAGATTCCAATCAAAAGTCTTGCTTGACTTCGTGTCCTTATTAACAGTATTGACAGTACACTTTTCAAATTCATTCAATTGTTTGGTGTAGTTTTCAACTCCAAAGATACGTCCCTTGAGATAATTTTTGAGACTTTCCATTATAGCTAAGCTCTTATTCCCTTTGCCTTTGGGGGTTATGTTTATTTTGACATCATAATCGCTCATTACATCTTTAATAGGATCATCATCTTCGATTTGATTATCTACGTAAGTTGTCTGAAAAGACATACTTTTCACGACTGCGCCTCGTCTATATTCATCTTGAAAGCACTTCGGAGCAAATATTCTTATTATAGGCTTTTGATAAGATCCTATACTGAACAGTTCGGATATATATTTTCTTGCAAAATTTGAAATTGATTCTTCTGCGCTATCAGTATGTATCATCATAAAACCTTCGTTATGGTCAATAGGAAGGTATAAGAATATATAGTAATACTGCAATACTGGCTGATCTACCGTCAAGTTACTGGTCTCGTCTTTCTTGCTTAATTTTGTCACGATTCGGTCTTTTCCGTATGTACCTCCATTTACAACGCCGGCAATGATATTTTTTGCTAGATCTGGCTTTGGACGTTCATCCCAATGTCTATTGGTAATGCGATGTCCTTTGTTGCTAATCAAGGTCATGACTTTCTTGATAGAATCGTTTTTGGCAAAATCATTCTTTAACTCATTCATAAAATATTCAAACAACTTGCCAAATATTTTTGAATCAGAATCTTTGTTCGTACATTTGCCAGATTCTAACATGAATTCTCTAAAAGTCTTGTCTGCACCAGACTTATGTCTCAACTTGAAACGAAAAAAATCTAATTTAGGATTTGCCATAAAGCTAAATCATTTAATAAGTTCACTTTAAAATGTAAAAATTTTAGATTCAAAGGGCTTTGACATTAAATTTCCAGCCCAATAGAATGTCTGTTTCACAATATCTCGAATGTTCAATAAACGTCCAGTTTTGCCTTCCACCTTTAAACAGGGGACTTTCGCCGCCCTGCCAAGATTAGTAATATTTAAGCACTTTTACTCAATAGCGAATTGTTGATTTAACATCTGTGCGTAGTCTCGACAATCCTCCGGGAACTTCTTGAAGAAACTCTTAAGATACTTCAATACCTTCTCGCACTACTTATGTCAACCTTCGTTTTTCTGAGAAGAGCCATCAACTCATGGCGTTGAGTGTTATCTCTTTCAAGTAGTCCTTACCTTTATATGATCCATCTTTTCTCGCACACCCATAATTACTGCTCGCCAAAATCGGGGTGTCGGCATTATCCCATATGAGGTAAGCGGGTAGGAACATTAACAACGTATTTATCGCAGATATTTCCTGTAGGGTAATCAGAGATATAGACATCAAGAACTCTGCTGAAGATGCCAGACAGCTCGTCATGCACCTTCTTGTTATTGGCTTCAGTCTTGGTCTCTGTATAGGTGGTCAAACTCACGTCGGGTTATGTCCAAAGGGTCTTTTGAAAGTGTAGTAAACACCTCCTGATGTTTTATGTTTAGATCCTTCGGTATTTCTTATTTATAAGTATATTCCACTATATCTTAGTTATTCTGATAGAATTTCTCCTTAATTAGACCTTGTCGTTACATTCATCTTTTGTTTGTAAAGGCTCCAAAAGAGCCTTAGTAATGAATGCAGTAGATATAGAGCAAATGCCCTGGAGATCAACTAATACACATCTTTGTCTTTTAACGATAGCAGTTCGGCCAATAACGTCCTTGAAAGGACCACCAATTACGCGAACCCAATCACCTTTTCTAATGTGCTGCTGCTTTTCTGGGGGAATCACTTGAACGTAAGGATTATCAGCATCACAGATCTTCATAAAACTATCCATCTCAAGTTCAGGAACGGTAACCGGATCATTATATCCTTGCTCATCTTTGCCTGTAGACCTATTCCTATAATATCTCACATGCACTGCCATAGGTGACTTTCCAAACATGAAGTAGTCCAATTCCATTCTTGAAGAAAACGCAAAGAGTAACCCCGGTATAAGGGGGGTTTTTATCTTTTTGCGCTTCCCATGAACAAGTTTGACAACTTGATGTGTCGCAAAATACACCTTCTTTATTTGAGCAGATAGCAATTCTTTATAAGCATCCTCGTCGTGATTATATCTAATTCTTAAGGCATACCATTTATCCTCTTTTTCGTCATCGGAATACCTTTTGTTTAGGATATAGTTCGAGGTCACCCCAAGTGCTGATTTCTCTATTTTGGGGGGAGGATTGAGGGTAGGCTCTTTCCTTGAAGGTTCTTTCCCGCCTTGTCGGGGAATTTCATCAATCGACGAATTCATATCGGATCATTCTTGTATACATTCTCCGATTTATACATACGAAAAAGCGTGAAATCGTTCTGTTGTCCATCCCACTTACCGGGCTCTAGCAAATGCCTGCTATGATAGAATAGACACAGCGTCGATAAACGCCTTCCCACATGTCTGGCTGAAAGTCCCAACGAAATGCCATTGCTGGCACTTACATGCGTCTCAAGGTGAAGTCTTTTAAGACTTGCCCAACTCAGCACTGCGTGGAATGCTATCCGTTAGCTCTATAGGAGAGCGAATCTCCAACCGAGGGTACAAACAGCCATTCAGTCGGTACAAAGGTAGCTCAAAAAAACGAATAGAACAAAATAAAGTCGAGGAAAATTACCCACTTGCCCAATATTTTCTAATATTGATGTTACAGGCTTTATAATGCTACGAACGAGGCAGAATCAGAATTATGTCTGAATATGTATGAAGTTGTCAAAAGTTTTTAATTACCACATATTATACAAGTAGTTGATTATCACAAAAAATCGATTCGATTATTGGTAACCACAAACCACCAATATACATTTTTGAATAACTTGTGGTAACTTACTGAGAGTTGAGCAGGCTTTTTATCATCTCGTCTATCTCACGGTTCACTCGGGCAAAGTTACGGTTGAGCATGACTTCCTTCTGACGGGCATCCTTGAAAGCGTAGATCTTGGGCAGGTCAACGTATTGGGCTTTTTCTTTCTTGATCTCTGCCATATTGAAGTTGGTCTTGCAAAAATATAATCTGTGATAATCTGTGGAATTTGTGTGACTCTTCTCACGGACGATAGTTTTAATTTCTCACGGATTTCACGGATGACACGGATTTTTATAATCTGTGGAATCTGTGTGACATTTCTCACGGATGACTGATCTTTATCTCTCACAGATTTCACAGATGACACGGATTTTTATAATCTATGGAAAACTGTGGAATCTGTGTAACTCTTCTCACGGACGATAGTTTTAATTTCTCACGGATTTCACAGATTTGAATGCACAGAAACCCCAAATGAACCTATTTGGTCGTAGCGGACTATGCACTCCAACACAAGCATCATTACCTCATGAACTCATTTTCCATGCAATACTGGAGAAGTAGAGTCTGGCCTATGCACTTTCTTCTGACTCGATATGACGCTATCGGGTTGAGACAGTGTCCTGGATGTAAGAAACGGATCGTTCCACCCGTATTTGTCATCAAGATTCCTTGTAAAGCGTTGACTATCCAAATTCATAGAAGCCTCCTTGTTCTAAAGTTAAACCTAATTGCAAAAATAATCAATAATATTAAGAGAAGCGAAGAAATGGTTGTAACTTTGCAAATAATTAATACATGCCGCACATGATGAAGAGAAATACTGTACTTTCCTACTGGCT
>OKRY01001103.1_pt1 | contig 22255 bp, 18 predicted proteins | sample 1601121 | NCBI WGS metagenome assembly OKRY01 (sample SAMEA3541546, study PRJEB24748) | human gut metagenome | biome: human gut; feature: human-associated habitat; material: faeces | place: China | collected 2012
AGGATTACGATTACGAAGAGGAGGAGCTGAACCCGGCCTCCAAGCCCGCGAAGGAGTCGTTCCGCGAGGAGCGCCGCGAGGAGCGCAAGGCCGAGGAGCGCCGCAACAAGGTGGTCAACATCCATGCCACCACCCAGCTCAAGGTTGTGCTCGTCAAGCCCGAGCGCTTTGAGAACGCCTCGGAGATTGCTGACCATCTGCGCGAAAAGCGCACGGTCGTGCTGAACCTCGAGTCGACGAACAAGGACATTGCCCGCCGTCTGGTGGACTTCCTGTCGGGTGTTGCGTATGCCGGGGAGGGCAAGATCAAGAAGGTCTCGGCCAACACCTACATCATCACCCCCTATTCCGTGGATATCATGGGGGACCTGATCGACGAATTAGAAAACAACGGCCTGTATCTGTAAAAACGTAAGACGATAGAAAACGGAGGGATATACGATGTTTACGCCACAGGAAGTTTCCGAAAAGACATTTCCCAAGACCTCGGCCCTGACCGCCGGCTATAACATGGCGGCGGTGGACGAGTTTCTGGATCCCCTGACGGAGGATTATACCGCCCTGTATAAGGAGAACGCCGCCCTGAAGGCGAAGCTGAAGGTGCTCGCCGAGAAGATCGAGGAGTACCGCTCGACCGAGGACGCCATGCGCACCACGCTCGTCACGGCGCAGAAGCTCGCGACGAAGCTCGTGCAGGAGGCGCATAACTATTCCGAAAATTGCCGATGCCCACACAATTCCGAACAGAATCCAACCGGTCACACCATTGAGGTAGTAAAGAGTAATCGGTGTGTATGTTCCCGCAATCAGCAGAAAAATTGTGTTGTGATCCATTATTCGGAAAAATGCTTTTACCTTTTCATTTGTGAAAGAATGATACAGAGTTGACATTGTGTAGAGTATGATGAGCGATGCACCGTAAATGCAAGAGCTGACAACACCCCACGCATTTGTGTGGATTGCCGCCGTAACGATAAGTACAACCGTTCCCGCAATTGACAGACCTGCACCGATTCCGTGTGATACCGAGTTGAAAATTTCTTCCCCGAGTGTATATTTTCTTTTGAACTTTGCCAAGATGAACCTCCAAAAAATAATCTGTACTAATATTATAAATCATTCCTACGCATATTCAAGATGATTCGTAATGCAAAATATTTCAATAGATTTTACATTTCATCAAAAATGGTTTCTGTTATCCAAAATTCGCAGATTTATTGGTTTGTAATTCAAACTTGTTGAATTTTTATAACATATTGACACAAGAATATTTTGTGTAGTATAATTTGCGTAATTTATTTGGCTATAGGAGGAGCGCTTATGCTCAGAATAGAACATTTAACTAAAAAATACGGTGACAAAAAGGCTGTTGACGATTTGTCACTTCATATTCAAAAAGGCGAGATTTATGGCTTTATCGGACACAACGGTGCAGGTAAGACAACAACAATCAAATCCTGCTGTGGAATTCTCAACTTTGACGAGGGCGAAATCTATGTTGACGGTGTGTCGGTAAAAGAAAAACCTCTCGAATGTAAGCGCAAAATTGCTTACATTCCCGACAATCCCGATTTGTATGAGTTTATGACAGGTATTAAGTACCTCAATTTTATTGCCGATATTTTCGGAATCAGCCAGTCTGACCGTCAGGCAAGAATCAGTAAATATGCTGAAATGTTTGAAATTAAAAATGCACTTGCTCAGACAATTGACGGCTATTCTCACGGTATGAAACAAAAACTTGCAATTGTTTCCGCACTCATACATAACCCAAAGCTTATCATTATGGATGAACCGTTTGTAGGTCTTGATCCAAAATCATCCCACCTTCTCAAAACTTTGATGAGAGAGATGTGCGATAACGGCAGTGCGATTTTCTTCTCAACCCATGTGCTTGAAGTTGCCGAAAAGCTTTGCGACAAGGTTGCTATCATCAAAAGCGGTAAACTTATCAAGTCGGATACAATGGATGAGGTCAAGGGCGATGATTCGCTTGAAGATGTATTCCTTGAACTGGAGGAGAAAGATGCTTAAAACCTTAATTAAACTCCAATTTCAAAAGGCACTTGCACGGTACACCGCAAATTCGTCAAACAAGAAAAAGAACGGCAAAAAAAGTTCGTTTAACTCACCAGCTGTTTATCTTGCTCTTCTCGCTTTTGTCGGTGTTGTATTTGCATTTATGTTCTACAATATGTTCAGCATGATGGCACCTATGCTTGCAACATCGGGATTCAGTTGGTTGTATTTTCTCTATGTTATGGGTGCGTCGTTTGTAATCAGCACAATAGGCTGTATTTTCCTTTCGCTCTCACAGCTTTATGAGGCAAAGGATAATGAACTTTTGCTTTCAATGCCTATTCCGCCTCGCAGTATTCTCTTTTGCAGAATGTTGCCACTGTATGCACAAAATCTTCTCTTTTGTGCACTTATACAGGTCCCTGCTTTTGCGGCCTATGCAACAAATGCGTCTGTTTCGGCTTCGCTTGTAGTAAGTCAGATTGTGATTCTGCTTTTAGTTCCGCTTTTAAGCCTGAGCGTTTCGTGCATTCTCGGCTGGCTGATTGCATTTGTAACATCAAGGACAAGACATAAAAATGTTGTGACAATCGTATTTTCACTTGTTTTCTTTGCACTGTATTTTTACCTTTATTATCAGGCAGAGGACCTTGTAAAAACACTCGCTGCAAATTCAATTGGTATCGGTGCAAATATAATGGACAGTGCATATCCGCTTTATCTCACAGGACTTGGCGCATCGGGCGAATTGTTGCCGCTTTTTGGTGTTGCTGTAGTAATTATTGCATTCTTTGCAATTGTTTATGCGGTGCTTTCTCACAGCTTCATAAAGCTTGCAACAGCGAAAAAGGGTGCGAAGAAAGCCGTGTATAAAGAGAAAACTTTGAAAGTAAGTTCTGCATCAAAGGCGCTTTTACGCAAAGAAAGAATGATGTTCACAGGCAACGCAACCTATATGCTTAACAGCGGACTCAGTGCGTTAATTATGGTAGGCGGAACAATTTATGCAGTGTTCCAGCTTAATACGCTGAAGCAATTTCCAAGTACATTGATTGAAATGATTTCAGTATATCTTCCACTTGTGATTGCCTTTGTGATTTCAATGGGACCGATTTCTGCGGCATCAATTTCAATGGAAGCAAAGAACCTCTGGCTTATGCAGTCGCTTCCTGTATCACCGTTGCAGGTGCTTACGCAAAAGCTGAAACTTCACTTTATTGTAAACGGCGTTGTTTCACTTGTACCCTCGGTTGTTCTCTCAATAATGCTCGGAATGAAACCGGTTAATATTATTATCACAATTCTTATTCCGATAATTTTCTCGTTGTTCTCGGGACTTCTCGGACTTATGTTTGACCTGAAAAAGCCAAAGCTTGACTGGAATACAACCGCTGAGGCAGTAAAACAGAGTGCAAGCGTTATGCTTTCGTTATTGCTTTCAGTTCTTGCCGTATGCGTACCTGCTATTGCGTATCCGGTTCTTCTCAGCTTTGAAATTGAAATTTCGACTGAAATTTTCCTCGCCTGCACAGCATTTTATTTTATCCTCATCAGCCTTCCGGTTTGGTTTTGGATTAAGAATAAAGGCACAAAGGTTTTTGCAAATCTTTAAAACAGAATATCAAAATTAAGAATAAACCTCCGAAAATTTGCAGATAATATTTGCAGAATGTTTCGGAGGTAATTTTTATGAGTAATAATATGGACTTGGGTTATGAGATGTTTTGCTATCAGTGTGAGCAGACTGCGAACGGAAAGGGTTGCACACGGCTCGGTGTTTGCGGAAAAACTCCCGAAATTGCAAATCTTCAGGATTTACTTATCTTTCAGCTGAAGGGCATAAGCTGTTACGGCAAGGTGCTTATTGAAAAAGGTCAGCACGTTGACAAGGACATTGTTCGCTTTGTGGAAAACTGCCTTTTTACAACGCTGACGAATGTAAACTTTGATGCCGATGTGCATGTGTCGCTTTTGCGTGAATCTCAGCAAATCAAGGAAAAACTTCGTGAAGTTGTGGGCGAAATCAAAAATCATACTCTGCACGCAACCTACAATCTTCCCGAAACAAAGTCGGAAATGCTCAAAGACGCACCGCTTGCGGGAATTATGTACGAAAAGTCGCTTGACCCCGACATCCGCTCTTTAAGACAGACAATTGTTTACGGTCTCAAAGGCATAAGCGCCTACGGTCATCAGGCTCGTGAACTCGGCTATTTCAGCGATCAGGTTGACGATTTTTACATCACTGCACTTGAGGCGACAACGGATGATTCGCTCACGGTTGAGGAGCTTATCAGAATGACGATGAGAACGGGTGAAAATGCTCTTGAAGTTATGAAAAAACTTGATGAAGCAAACACTGAAACCTACGGCAATCCGTCACCGCACAAGGTTAATGTTCACATCAAAAAAGGTCCGTTTATTATTGTGTCGGGTCACGATTTGAAAGACCTTGAAATGCTCCTTGAACAGTCAAAGGGCAAGGGCATAAATGTTTATACTCACGGCGAAATGCTGCCGTGTCACGGCTATGACGGTTTAAAAAAATATCCGCATCTTATCGGCAATTTCGGCGGTGCATGGCAAGATCAGCAAAAGCAGTTTGACAATATCCCCGGTTGTATTCTTATGACGACAAACTGCCTTATGCGGCCGAGAGATTCGTACAAAGACAGAATTTACAGTACAAATGTTGTCGGCTGGGAGGGTGTTAAGCACATCGGCAAAAAGGAAAACGGCGACAAAGATTTCAGCGAAATTATTCAGCAGGCAATTGAACTCGGCGGTTTTAAAGAAGATGTTGAACCGCACGAAATTCTTGTTGGATTCGGTCATCACGCTACGCTTTCATATGCCGATAAAATTGTCGAGGCCGTCAAAAGCGGAAAAGTCAGACACTTTTTCCTTATTGGTGGTTGTGACGGTGCAAGACCGGGCAGAAATTACTACACTGAGTTTGCTGAAAATGTGCCGAAAGACTGCATAATTATGACGCTCGCCTGCGGAAAATACCGCTTTAACAAGCTCGAATTCGGTGACATCGACGGCTTGCCGAGATTACTCGACATCGGTCAGTGCAACGATGTTTACTCCGCAATCTGCATTGCCGTAGCACTTGCCGATGCGTTTGATACAGATGTAAACGGCTTGCCGTTGTCGCTGATTGTTTCGTGGTATGAGCAAAAGGCGGTTGCCGATTTGCTGGCACTTTTAAGCCTCGGAATAAAGAATATCTACCTCGGCCCGACACTCCCTGCATTTTTAAGCCCGAATGTGTTGCAGTATTTGTCAGAAACATTCGGCTTGCGTCCAATCAGCAACGCAGAAGATGACCTGAAAACCTGCCTTAAACAGAATGTTTGATGATATACTGTAGCGGCGAACTTTGTTCGCCGCTACAAATTGTTTCCAACAATTGGCCGTAAAAAATGGCTAACGGTTTGTCATACAACAAAAAAACGGAGCAGACTGAATTGTGTCTGCTCCGTTTTTGAAAGAGATATTTATGAAAATACTACTGAGTTAATTTTTCTTCCGATTTTTTATTTTTCATTTCCGATTCAAGTTCTTCTTCAATTTGTTCTATTTCATCGTCACGCCGTTTGCCCTTTGTAAAGTAGGAGAACGGGGCAGAAATCAGGATTGCTCCGTAGTATGTAATAAATCTCCACATAAGGATTGCCGGCTTGATTTTGCTTATTGCACCGATTTTGAAGAATGAACCGAAGTACATTGTGAATGCAAGCTCCGCACCGCCCGACGCACCGGGGAGAGGGATAAGGTTTGCCGTGAACAGCACGAATGACTGAATACAGATTGAATCATAGAATGAAAGTGTCGGCTGACCTGCCGCTCTTGCAATCGGAGCCATACCAAATGAAACATAGATGAGGTAGGGGATTGAAAGAATTAAAATTACCTGAATGAATACAAGTGCATAAATTACAACAAGCCGTTTTACGCTTGAAAAAAGCTGTTTGTTTGTGTCGTGAAACATATCAACTTCTTTGTGAAGTCTTTCAACCTTCTTTTCGGGATTTTTAATGAACTTGAACTTTTTCATAATCTTATAAATAAGATTGATGAGCTTGTTTGTAACCTTACGGCTGAACGAAACAAGCAGGAACAAAGCCGTCATTGCAAGCTGAACGGTAAATCCGAAAACGATGAAAAGCGTTGACCAGATGTTTGTAAAAGCGTCGCTGAAATAGTTGAACCTTGTGATAACGGCAATAACGCTGACAGCGGTCATTACTATCTGATACACAATGAACTTTTGCGTCATACAAGCCGAACCGAAACCTACGCTTATGTTCTTTTTTGACATAAGGTAAAGCTGCATAGGCTGTCCGCCTGTACTTGACGGTGTAATAGCACTGAAGAATACTCCGACAAATGCGACCTTCAAAGCCTCAATAAAGCTGAAATCCTCATACTTTGAGCGCACATATATCAGCGTGACAACAGCGTCAACAAGGATGTTCAAATCATAAATCAGCAAAGCCGCAAGGATAATCAGCATATTGCAGCCGTCAGGCTTTTTGAGCAAGTCGATCAGACCGTCCTCCGAAACAAAGAAGTAGATGATCAGATAAATCGAGATTGCCACAACAGCGAGATTAAATATCAGCTTTCCGCTGATTTTGAATTTTTTCTTTTCCAAATAAATCTTCTCCTGTGTGTTAAAAGTTGTTATTCAATTGTAGCGGGCATCAAATGTCACAACTGTGGCATTTGGGCAGAATAATATATTCTATATCATACTTTTTTTTAATAAGAAAATCAACAACAAATTTGTAATAAATTGCCGCATGGGAAAATAAATTTATAAATCCACGCTTTTTTATTTTATCGAATGTACTTATTTTAGCATTTGTTCATTACACATAAAGAATTTAAAACTTGCACCCAAACTTTAGCTGTGATAAAATAATACGGTAATATGTGCGGAGGCGTTCTTATGGATACTATGAGTGTGAACGGAAAAGCTTTTACCGTTATTAAGCTTCTCGGAAAAGGCAAGGGCGGTTATTCCTACCTTGTGTCAGACGGAGAACACAATTATGTTTTAAAGCAGATTCACCACGAGCCGTGTTCATACTATACCTTCGGTAACAAAATTCAAAGTGAGCTTAACGATTACGAACGGCTGAAAAATGCCGGGCTCAGACTGCCGAAGCTTATTGACTGCGATGTGGAAAACGAGAGGATTCTTAAAGATTACATTGACGGCAAAACCGCATATGAGCTTGTTTTGCAGAATGAGATGAAACCCGAATATATTGAGCAGATTCGTGAAATGTGCAGACTGTTGAATCCAAAAGGAATTAACATAGATTATTTCCCGACAAATTTCATTTTAAACAACGGACTTTTGTGGTACATCGACTACGAATGTAACGATTATATGGAGGAGTGGAATTTTGAAAACTGGGGAATAAAGTATTGGAGCAAAACGAAGGAATTTTGTGAATACCACGAAAACAATAAATAACGGAGTGAACTTATGGACTTTTTCAGTACAAATCTTTTTAACTGGTACGGACTTGCTTTTGCAATTGCTTTGCTTGTACCCGACATCGTCTATATAAAAAGCAACAGAATAGACAGAACAATTTTTGATAACAGGGCTATGCTTTACATAGAAAGAATCGGAAAATATTGCAGTATTTTCCTTATGGGAATTAACATCGGCGTGCTTGAGGGCGGTTTTACAAAGCCGATTATGGAAACCTTTTGGATAATCTCAACCTGTGTTCTGACGGTTGTTGCACTTATTTTGTGGCTTTTATGCTTTAACAGATTTTCAAAATTATGGGCATATCTTCTTACAGCCGTAACCGCAGTAATTTTTATGATGAGCGGACTTTTGCAGGTTAAAACGCTTTTGCTCACGGCTGGCGTGGTGTACCTTATCGGACAGCTTTATGTTACAAATAAGTATGTAAAATCAAAAATGCAATAATTGTGTAAAATATTGTAAAAAGATATTGCAATATTGTTTGTTTGGTACTATAATGACCTTTGGCTGACAAATATTTGTTTTTTGACTGGAGGTGAAAAGATGAATGTTATTATGCTTTTAAAGCATAAAGATTCTTTAAAATATATTTATGAGGACAATACTCTAAGACAGGGACTTGAAAAAATGCGTGCTCACAGCTACACCGCTATTCCTGTTATAACCCGTGACGGAAAATATGTCGGCACGGTGAGCGAGGGTGACTTCTTGTGGCATATAATTGACAAAAAGACTTCGGGCGATATCGAAGAACAGGAAGAATTTCGTATCCGTGACATACTCCGTCCCGACTTTAATCCGGCAGTTAAAATTTCGGTAGGTATGGACGAGCTTCTTGCACGGGCAATGAATCAGAACTTTATCCCCGTAACCGATGACCTCGGTACTTTTATCGGTATCGTAACCCGTCAGGATATCATCAGATATTTTGTCAATAAATAAGATACATAAAACAAGGCGGATGCTGAAAATTGCATCCGCCGTTTTAGTTATGACAGAAACTGAATTTTAAACATACAGAAATCTACATATCAACTTCAGATTAATGTATTACAATCAAAGTACGGTGAGGAAAATGTACAACATTCTTTTGGTTGAGGACGATAAAAATATTCGTGAAATGCTTGTCGAATATTTTTCAAAAAGAGATAAAGAAAAATTTAATATCACCCTTGCGGAAAACGGCTTAAAGGGACTTGATAAGGCATATGAGAACAGCTATGACCTTTTGCTCCTTGATGTAATGCTCCCCGAAATGGACGGTTTTACGCTTTGCAAAGAAATCCGCAGATACAGCGATGTGCCGATTATGTTCATCACGGCAAGAACAAGCGAGGCTGATATGCTCAACGGCTACGCTCTCGGCTGTGACGATTACATTGTAAAGCCAATTGCTCTGCCCGTGTTTTATGAAAAGGTGAAAGCCCTCATCAAGCGTTCAAAAGGACTTGTACGGCACAATTTGCTTACGGTGGGGAATGTTTCGCTCAATCCGAACAACGGTGTTGTTGTGTCCGACGGTGAAGAAGTAACCCTTACCGCAAAGGAATATGCTATTCTTAAAATTCTGTTAGAGAATAAAAACAGCGTTGTGTCCCGTGAAAAAATCATCACAGCCGTGTGGCACTATGACACAATGATTGATGAAAGAGTGCTTGACACGCATATCAAAAATATCCGAAAAGCATTGGGCGAAAATGCGTCTGTTTTGAAAACGGTAATACGGCGAGGGTATAAGGCGGAGGATAAAAAATGAAATCAAGATATATCAAACGGCGAAAAAAGTTTCATTACATTATAATTTCCGTAACAATAATTGTGTGTCTGCTGGGAACGGTTTTTACCTCTCTTGCAATACTGAACAGCTCCAAAGACCTGCTCGTTGCCAATGCCGAAAATGAGCTTAAAATGAAGATGATTGATGTAGAGCATAACCTTGGCATAAATTTAACAGATTCTCAAGATGATAAGGTGAATGGAGCTTATCCATACAATGACAAAGTAGGATTGCTGAACGAAAATGTTGATAAAAGCAATACATACTATCAGATTACTGATAAGAAAAATTTGACGATTTCTACGGATAATGTTATTACGGTGTATTATATATCGCAAAACAGAAATTATATAAGTTTTGATGTGATTAAAAATTTGCTCAGTGATAATGAGTATAAAGAAATTTGCGGATATCTCAACACTCCGACTGATAATGACGGAAATTACTATGTCTTGATTTGCAAAAAGTTTTATGAAAGCGAAAAATACGGCTATGTCCCTTGTCAGCTTGAGGTTGTAAAGACCAACAAAGTGAATGATTGGTATGTTCAGGATGAAGTTGTTAAAACATATAGCTTTGACCTTAGCAAATATGATTATTTGACCATAGAAGAATTAGAGGCTACTCCGTTTGAAAATGACGAAATGCACCGTAATATAATTGATAAAGATTTTTTTCTTGGAAAGGACAAACCTAAATATTCTCAAAAGAATGTAGAACAAATTCTTAAAGATAACGCCTTATCTTATATTGATATTTACGAATCACCTGCTGTTGTAAATGACGGGATTTTTAAATGTTATTTATTGTGCAGTGATTACTATTACAACAAAGAGAATCGCTTGATAAGTGATCCCAATGACAGTGACTATGTATATAAAGTAGTACAGGGGTCTTATTTGATTGTTTCTTTAAAAGAAATAGATTTACTCAATGATTGCCTATGGAAGTTTATAACGGTATTTGCCGTTGCGTTTACGATAATGGCGGTGGTGATTACGGTTGAAATTTTCTCTTGGAAGGATTTTAAAAGGCGAACCGCACAGGAGGAAACCCGTCTTGAAATGACAAACGCAATTGCACACAATCTCAAAACCCCCTTGTTTGTCATAGGCGGTTTTGCGGAAAATCTTAAAAATGAAGAAGACACCGAAAAGAAACTTCACAACATTGAAATAATTCAGCAGCAGACCGAGGAAATGGACATTCTTATTCACAGAATGCTCGATTTGTCACGATTTGATTCGCCCGCATTAAAGCTGAATTGCGAAGTTTTTGACTTTAAACCGTTTATTGAGAAAATTCTTGAAAATTATTATGTTCACACAGAACACGAAATTATTTTCATTTACAACTCAAAGGCAAAAATCAAAGCAGACCCTGCCATGCTTAAAACGGTGCTTGAAAATCTTATTGACAATGCCGAAAAATATTCCGATTACGGTTCGGATATCACAATTAATGTTTCGGATGATGTATTATCAATCAGCAATCAATGCTCGTCATTTGACAGGGAAAATCTCTCAAAATTGTGGCAGCCTTATTTCAGAGCCACAAAGGGAGATAATAAGAGCGGCAGCGGAATAGGACTTTCAATAGTAAAATCCGCCCTTGAAATGCATGGATTCAAATATAAAGCCGAATTTGAAAACGGGATTATAACATTTAAGTTCAGATTTACTTCACTCGATTGAGTTTTTCTGCCTAAAAAATCGGAACAGCCGTAAACCCAATCACGGCTGTTCCGATTTTTATTATTTTGTTATGTATAAAATTCTATTTTTGTTTATAATACATCAGGCAATGGCAGTATCCCTCAAATTCAGGATCGGCAATTTTTGCCCTGAAATCCTCACACATACACAGTGTTGCAGGGCTTCTGATTAACATATACGGACAATAACCGCCCGTGCGTATAAGCTGTTTGCGAACTTCTTTTACAATTTCTTTGTCTGGATTAAGCAGAATTTTCAATTTAATCACCATATTTGCTGAGTAGGTTTTATGCCGATTTTCGGGTATTCGGTAATCTTTTGATTCCGTCTACAATTATATCAGCAATGACAGAATTTTACAATAGAAAATTTGCAATAAATACAAATTTATTTGAACAATTATAATTAAATCTCAAATGCAATAATATACTATATAAAAAATTCATAAAAAATAGCAAGTGAAGAATTTTTGCGACAATTATTTGTTGAAACAGTTGATTTTTGCAAAATAGTGTGCTACAATAGCGTTGTGATTGTATATACATTTATCATACAATGATTTTTAGTTTTCAGGAGGAAAAATTTATGAAAAGAGTATTATCTCTTGCAATCGTTTTGATGCTTGCATTTTCATGCGTGTTCACAGCGTTTGCACAGACAGACGACACAGCGTCACCCGATGAGGCAAAAAAGGTAACAGAGCTTAAAATTACAAAGCTCCCCGACAAGCTTACATACACAGCAGAGGATGTGATTGAACCTGATATTGATTTATCAAAAATTGCAGACGAAAATGCAACAGAAGAAAGCCTAATCAAGTATTTCAGTCAGTTCAATCTTGAACTCAAACTTGACCTTACAGGCATGGAAATTGAAGCTGTTTACAGTGACGGTACAACCGAAAAGGTTGATGCTAAAGACTGCAAAGCTGAGCTTGCTGATCCGTTTAATTACGGCGAAGTAATTAAGGCATTGATTGAATATGAGAAAAATATGCCTGAGTTTACAGAAGATATGACCGAAGATGAGTTTTATGAACTCCTTGAAAAAGCTCTTAAAGTTTTAGTTGATATGATTTACAGAGAGTATACTGTAAATGTATCATATCAGGATGCACAGACAAGCTATAAAATCAACTTTAAAAACAACATATGGCCGGATGTACCTGAACTTGATGACCGTTACGAGGTTGTTTCCGTAAAAGCACCCGAAAAGGTGAACTACACAAAGGCTGATACAGATTTCTTCTATGAGGCTGATATGCCGTATGACGGAAGTCCCGAAAGCAAGGAATACTACGATGAAACATATTTCTATCCCGAATTTAAAGGTCTTGAAGTTACTGTAAAGGATAAAATTACAGGCAAAACTTACACAAAGACTTTTGACGGCACAGAGGAAGATATGGTATATATAAGTCATGTTTATGTTCGCCCCGATGACACAAAGACAAATCTTGAAGTTTATGTTATGGGTGATGTAAACGAATGGCTCAATCTTCCCGAAGATGAAGAGTATTCAACAGAGGTTACAGGTACATTCAAGGTTAACTACTATGCAAACGGAGTTCCTTCAAAAGATATTTCTTCAACAAAAGATACTGCAACAAAGGATACAGTAACAAAATCTGCAACAGGCGGCAACGGTGCAGTTCAGACAGGCAACCCGATAACTGCTGTTTCGGTTGCTCTTGTAATGCTCGTTGCAAGCGGTGCAATGTTCGTTTGCTACAGAAGAAAGATTGAAAAGTAATGAGGCGGAAAATGAAGAAGATAATTGCGGTATTAGTATCGGCTTTGCTGATGCTTTCGTGTACGGTAACTGCATTTGCAGAAACTGCTGACACAGCCACACCGGATGAACCTGTTTCAATGCGTTATGAAGTTATATCTGTAAAAAATTCTCCGAAAGTATATACGGAAAATGATGTAACGCTTGTTGATTATCCTATTTATGATTACGATGATGATTATCTTTTTGAGGGTAATTATAAGTTGAAAGTTAATTTAGAGGGCGTTGAGGTTTCATTCAAAGACAATTGTACAGGAAAAATTTATACAAAAGTTTTTGACGGAACAGAGCCTTGCCAAATTAAGCAGATTTATCTTATTAATCCGGCTGAAAGCAATCAGGTGTTTTTAACTTATGTTTCAACCAACCCCGAGTACTGGATGGATATTGAACATTTCGATAATGTAAACAACGGTTTGTTCTTTTCAATTTCTGTAAATTACAAAACAACAGACAGCAGTCTTGATGACAACGGCACATCAGGCGGAAATTCGTCAGATAAGGTTTCAACAAACGATGTTGCAACTAAGGATACCGCAACAAAGGATACTGCAAATAAGACAACAGACAACGGCACTGTTCAGACAGGCAACCCGATGACTGCTGTTTCGGTTGCACTTGTAATGCTCGTTGCAAGCGGTGCAATGTTCGTTTGCTACAGAAGAAAGATTGAAAAGTAAATAGCAATAAAGTAAATAGCAATAATAAAAGTCTTTTACCGCTGTAAAGGAGGAATTATTATGAAAAAATTATTATCCCTCGCAATCGCAGCACTACTTACTTTTTCGTGTGCTTTAACCGCCTTTGCGGCTGCCGATGATTCGGCAACTCCCGATGAGGCAAAAACACCCGTGAAGCTCAAGATGATTGAGCCTCCGTCAAAAACTTATTTCTGGAGAGATGTTGTTCTTCCGCCGGAATCAACTGACGGCGTTTATGCAGACAGCGAACACTACTACGCTTTTGCCGACAAAATGAACGCATATTACTTCAATCCGATACTTGACCTTTCGGGTGCAAAGCTTGAATTGATTTACAGTGACGGCACAACCGAAGATGTTGACATAGCCGACTGTACGGCTGAAGTTGCCGATCCGTTTAATTACGGCGAGGTAATGCGAACAGCTCTTGATGCCGCAGGCAATCTTGAACTTGGTACACCGTATGAAGAAAATCTAATATGGTATTACGACTATTGCGATTCTCTTGAAAAGCAGATTGACAGAGAATATACGGTCAATGTAAGCTATAAGAATCTCACTGCAAGTTATGCAATAACCACAAGCAATTATGCGGTTGATAATCTGATTATGGTTGAACCCGATGATCCCGACGACAGTTCGGCTCATGATTATCCGTTTGAATCAACAGGCGAAGAGCTTTACGAGATTGTTTCAATAATACCGGGAAAGCTTAACTACACAAAGGCGGATGTTATTGATTCTTACGAGTATGACGGAAAAACCTATTACACTTTTCAGCCCAATGTAAGCGGTACTAAAATAACAATCAAGGATACAAAGACAGGCAAGCTCTATACAACTGTTCTTGACGGTACGGAGTTTATGGATGTTTATTCTTCAGATGTACCAAGCCTTACAAAACCAAATCAGATTGTGCGTGTTGATTTCGTTGCCAATGTTGACGATTGCTTCGGTATTACAACACCGACAGGATACAACAAAAATGTTGAGTTTACATTTAATGCTTATTTCAATCATCAAAGCACGAACGATACTGCAACCAAGGATAATGCAACTAAGAATACTGTGATGAACGATAACGGTTCTGTTCCGACAGGCAGTCCGATTACAACTATGTTATTCACATTATCTGCTGTTATTGCAGGCGGTGCATTGTTTCTTTCTTACAGAAAAAAGTTTGAAAAGTAAATCAAATAATTGACACTCATTTTTCTTAATATTCAGACAACTGCCCCCGAATCTTTCAAAGGTTCGGGGGCAGTTATGTTCTGTAAAAAACGAAACGGCAACGGAAAAATTTACCCCGTTGCCGTTTAATACTTTAATGATTTCTACACTTAATCTTCACCGATAAGCTTTACGGTTGTTGCGGTGTGGTGAACCGCATCAAGATACTTTCCGAAAACATCGGCTGTTTTGATTTTTAAACTTGAGGTGTTTACACACGGATGACAGCCGACATATTCGCCCTTGAGAACATCCTCGTCAACAAGAAGTCTTACTCGGTTGTCCTTGTCATTCATAAGCCCCATAACGCTCACCGCACCCGGCTTTATGTCGAGAAATTCGAGCATAAAATCGGGAGTCGCAAACGAAAGTCTTGCACTGCCGATTTGCTTTGACAGTTCCTTTGTTTTAAAAGGTTTGTCACCCGGCATCATAAGAAGATAAAAGTCGGTTTTCTGCCTGTTGCAAAGGAACAGATTTTTGCAAATAAGCACATCAAGCACTGCGTCAATTTCGTTGCAAGCCTCCATTGTGTCAGCGTGTCCGTGGTCGGTTCGCTGATATTCAATTCCAAGGCTGTCGAGAAGGTCATATACTCTGATTTCACGGTCTTTTCTGCCTGTTAAGTCGATTGGTCGTCCGTTGTAAAGTTCCATTTAAAATCCTGCTTTCCTGTAGTGTAGTGCCTGTATCAATATTCGCTGTCGTCAATATAAGAATCGTCTGTATAGTCATACAAATCGGATGAGGAGGTGTAATCATCGTAGTAATATTTGCCTGTGTATTCCTTATAAGATGTTGAATCACCCGGCAGATAATCCTTGTCCATATACAGCTTGTTGTTCAGAATACCAAGCTCCTGCAATGCTTTTATAGTGTTTTTAAAGCTTTTGGGAACAGTATAAACAACCTGTGTTCTTGCGGCAGTATTGCCGTTGTAAGAATCCATATTTCTTATTTCATCGTAATACGAATTAACATCACCTGTTGCAATCGCAATCACACATACAGCATCGGGTTCGGATTTTATAAAGCTTTCGTATTCACCGTAATTGACATAGGCAACATCAAGCGCATGATCTGCATACTCGGTCATTTGATCTATTTTCGCAAAGTTCTCGTCACTGCAATTATCAAGGTCTTTGAGAAAAGCCTCTTTAATTTTTTCGGCTGCATTTTTGTAATTTTTAGAATAACTTATTGTTCCGTCATCATCAGTATAAATAATTTTGCTTGATACAAAATCAGGATGCTTATCGTCAGTTGCCTTGCCGTCAAAGCCTGCAACGATAAATGTGTTAATATCCTTGTAATCAGCTTTTACAAGCGGACTGTATGCCTTGATATAGCCCTTTGAATAAATGATGTCGGATGTGTCAAGTTCGTTATAAGTGCTTGAAAGATAGCTCTCTGTTTCGTCAAAAACCGATGCAGAGCTGTATGTTCTTGTAACGATGTTACCGTTGTTGAGAGTGTATGCAAATGCGTAATCGGGATTTTTTGAAATCTCGCTGAATACAGGAACATTGTCCTTGAACATTGAAACCCAAGTGTTTTTGAACTTGTTCTTTACCGAATAATTGCGGTTGTCTACAAGTTGGTAATGTGCCTCCAGGATATTTGCGATTGTGTCTTTGTCTGTAATATCGTCAGCCATATCTTTGAGATTTTTGCCGACAGCACTGCCTTTTGCCTGATAGTTTGAATTTGCGTCATAGAATCCGGCGCTCTTGATATCCTGAGTTTTCGGTACATAACTGTTGTAGCCGAATGCGTCAAAACAGCAGAGTGCAACGCCTACACAGCTGAAAACAATCAATGCACCGAGCGGAATCGAAGTTTTGATAAGCTTTGAAAAGCCTCTGTACAAAATAAGATGAACGATGATGTAAACGGGAACGCTTGCAAGAATAAATCCGAAAACAAAACCCGCATATCCGCCGAGAACATTTACCGAGCCGAAAAGCACACCGAGGAACATGCCTGCAAGGAATGAAACAAGCACCTTGATTATGTAGCACGGAAGGTGGAATGCAAATGCCGACTGTGCTCTTTCCGCTTTTCTCTTTTTTGCAAGAAAAGCACCGAGGACAATACAAGCAACCGAGAAAATCAGCCAGTAAATAATGTTGATTCCGTCATATGCGGCAAGCGGATTGAGTGCGTTCATGATAATGCTGTCTTTGAAAATGCCAACATAAAAGCCGTCAAAACAACCCACAACAATGCCTTTGATGAAGATTGCGGAAAGCGGATAAGCTACGCAAACCGCAATGAACATAAGCACGGAGTTGAGCATTGTTCCGCAACAAATTGCAATAAGACCGAAAAACGAGATTGATGCAAGTGTTCCGAGGCATATTTTGAGGAACATCGAACTAAGCTCGCTTATTACGGAATTTCCCGTGCAGACCGTGATAATTGAAATCACTCCGAGGAAGAATAATGTCGGGATAATTGACATGAGGTATGCCGACGCTGTTTTTGTGACAAACAGCGTTGACCTGCCAATCGGCAGAGAACCGTACAAATCAGCCTTGCGTTTATTGTGCAGATACGAATAAATTCGCACCGTGTAGATGATTGTAAATATTATTGAAATAAGATAAATGAGGTTTGCCGATGAATACTGGAAAATCTCGATTATGCCTGTGCCTGAGTTCGTAACTCCCAGAAAGTTAAGGCTTAACAACGCACCTGTAAAGGTCATATCATCGCCAAGCACAACGCATATTGTGTAGCAGATTACAACCGTGACAGCCGAGATAAGTCCGAATACCACAAGCAACGGAGTACAGGCTCTCAGGTCACTGCGGAAGAATGAAAATGCCTGTTTCATTCTGCTTTTAAATGATGTTTTCTGCGTCATAACCTGCTGCCCCCATTTCACTTATAAAAATTTCCTCCAATGTCATCGGAACGGCTGAAATGTAAAGAGGTTTATGCTCCTCAAGCTTTGGCATAAACTCATCTTCCGTTCCTCTGATTGTAAGGTTGAATATATTTCCGTTTCTCCACAAATTGATAACATTGATTTCTTCAAAGAACGAATTGTCGGGAACTTCCGTGAACGCAACCTGAACCTTGCGGAGTCCAAGCTTGATTTCGTCAATTTCACGCTCAAGAAGCAACTTGCCCTTGTGGATAAGGCAGATTCTGTCGCACAATTCTTCAAGCTCACGCAGATTGTGTGACGCAATGACAACGGTCATATCGTTTGCGGAAACATTGTCAATGAGAATTTTCTTTACAAGACGGCGGACAACCGGATCGAGTCCGTCAAAAATTTCATCAAGCAAAAGATATCTCGGACAGGTTGAAATCGCCAATATCAAAGCCGCCTGTCTTTGCATACCTTTTGACATATCAATTATTTTTGCATCAGGGTCAATAGGAAACACGGAGCAAAATTGTCTGAAAGCGTTCTCGTTCCAATTCGGGTAAAGACTGCGGTAAAGATATGCCGTGTTTTCGAGTGTTGCACTGTTTGAAAAATACGGAAAATCGGGAATAAAAAAACATTCGCCCTTAACAGACGGATTGTTATAAATGTTCTGACCGTTAATTTTAACCTCACCGCTGTCAGCATCAAACACACCTGACAAAATTCTCAGAAGTGTTGATTTTCCGCCGCCGTTGCTTCCGACAATGCCGAGTACGGAGCCTCGGTTTATGTCGAGCGTAAAATCATCAACGGCAGTTACCTTACCGAACCTTTTTGTTATGTGATTAACCTCAATCATTCTTACCGCCTCCTTCGTATATGGCGTCAATAATGTCAATAAGCTGTTGGCGGGGAACGCTGTACAGTTCTGCATTTTTGGTGGCTTCTCTGAATGCTTTCAGAGCCATATCTCTGTATGCCGTGTCTTTTGTCAGCTTGTCGGTCATAAATGTTCCTCTGCCGACAGTTGAGTAAATGTAGCCGTCAATTTCAAGCGTGCGGTATGCCTTTGCAACGGTATTCGGGTTTACTCCGATTTCTTTTGCAACCGTTCGTACAGGCGGCAGTCTGTCACCCGATTTGAACACACCCGCCGATGCAAGTCTGATTACATTGTTGCAAATCTGCTCGTAAATCGGCACACGGCTTGTGAAATCAATTGTAAACATAGCCGTCCTCCTTTTAATGATTTATATGCGAATTTGTATAACATGGCTAATTCTACACTTAAATTGTACCATTTGATTGTACCATTGTCAATGTACAATTTTAAAGTTTAGAAAACTTTTTAAAAAAATTACTCAAAGTATAAAAGCGGTAAAACCGTCAATAACTATTGTAAAGACAAAACCGATTAAAATTCAGATTCGGGGGTAATTCTTTGCAATACGGAAAAGTTGAAATCTGCGGAGTAAACACATCACAGCTTAAACTGCTCAAAGAAAGCGAAAAACGGGAACTGCTTAATATAATCAAAAACGGTTCTCCTGCCGAAAAGAAAAAGGCAAGAGACAAGATGATTAACGGAAATTTGCGGCTTGTGCTGTCCGTAATTCAAAGATTTACAAACAGGGGCGAAAATCCCGACGATTTGTTTCAGGTGGGTGTAATCGGGCTTATCAAGGCGATTGACAATTTTAATCCGACGCTTGATGTAAGATTCAGCACCTACGGAGTGCCTATGATAATCGGTGAAATCAGACGGTTTCTGCGTGACAACAACTCAGTCAGGGTTTCACGCTCAATGAGGGACACGGCTTACCGTGCAATGCAGATAAAAGAACAGCTCACAAATAAAAATAACCGTGAGCCGACTGTTGAAGAAATCGCCAAAATTATGGAGATGCCAAAGGAACAGGTGGTGCTTGCGCTTGAGGCAATTGTCGAGCCGGTGTCGCTTTATGAACCCGTGTTTTCGGACGGAAACGATACTATATATGTAATGGATCAGATAGGCGATAAGAATGACGATTCAACATGGCTTGAAGAAATTGCCGTAAAAGAGGCAATTGCAAATCTTTCGGACAGGGAAAAGCGGATTCTTTCAATGAGATTTTTCCGTGGCAAAACTCAGATGGAGGTTGCGGCTGAAATAGGAATTTCACAGGCACAGGTCAGCCGTATTGAAAAAGGCGCTCTCGATACGATAAAGAAAAACATTTAACCGTAAGTGCAAAACAGCTGTTCAGTCGGACGGCTGTTTTGTGTTTGCATAAATTTATGTGTAAAAAATCACAGGCAAATTTCGTAAAAAAAGACGAAAAAGCAGTTTTTACTTTACTTTCGTACTTTTGTGTGTTAAAATTTTAGTGTATGAAAACATATTGCTCGTAAAATTTACGAAAACAAAATTAAGGAGGAAACGGTTTTGAATTCAAAGCTGAAAAATGATTCTACCGACTATTTATTCAAGGCAATTCTTTCTCTTGAAAACGAGGAAGATTGCTATCGCTTTTTTGAAGATTTATGCACAAGTGCAGAGCTTAAAGCCATGTCACAGCGTCTTGTTGTTGCAAAAATGCTTACCGAAAAAAAAGTATATACCGAAATTGTTAAGGAAACAGGTGCGTCAACCGCAACTATCAGCCGAGTGAAAAGAGCGTTGTTTGACAACGATACATACGGCTACACGCTTGTGCTTGACCGAATTAAAAACGGAGAAAAAGAGTAATGCCGAGCTATTTGTCATTTGCCCGATTTTATGACGGACTTATGCAGGACGCCTGCTATGAAAAACGCTGTGACTATATTTTAAAGCTTGCCGAAAGTTTCGGTCATGATATGGGCATAACGCTTGACCTTGCCTGCGGAACGGGAACTCTTACCCGACTTTTGAAAAAGCGGGGCGTGGATGTTTTCGGAATTGATTACAGTATGGAAATGCTCAGCGAGGCAATGCAAAGTGCCTCCGAAGAAGGGCTTGATATCCTGTTTTTAAGGCAGAAGATGCAGAGTATTGACTTGTATGGTACAATAAATACCTGTGTGTGTACTCTCGACAGCATAAATCATCTTACAAAAATTGAAGATGTTGCAAAAACATTTGACCGTGTGGGACTTTTTATGGACGATGACGGTCTGTTTATTTTTGATGTCAACACGGTGTACAAGCATAAAAATGTTCTTGCGGATAATACCTTTGTGTATGAAAACGACAGCGTTTTCTGCGTATGGCAAAACACTCCCGAAGATGATAACAAGGTAAAAATCGACCTTGATTTCTTTGAGGAAGAAAACGGTGTGTATTATCGTTCGTCCGAAAGCTTTTCGGAAAGAGCCTATACAGATGATGAAATCAGAAAAATGCTCACGGATGCAGGTTTTGAAGTAGAGGCTGTTTACGGCGACCTTACCCTTGAAAGCCCGAAAGCGGATGAACAGAGGGCAATTTATGTTGCAAGGATGAAAAAATCACGCAACAAAGAGTTTAATGAATCGAAAGGATAACCGATATGGATAAAATAATTCGTTGTATTACATCTGACGGTGCGATTATGGCGGCTTGCGTTGATGCCTCCGACATAGTTTTTACCGCAAAGAAGATTCACCATCTTTCACGCAGTGCCACAGCCGCACTCGGCAGACTTTTGTGTGCAACCTCAATTATGGGCGATATGCTCAAACAGAAAGATGCGTCAGTCAACCTTCGTGTAATGGGTGACGGTGAACTCGGTCCCGTTATCGCAGTCGGCGACAGCAGCGGCAATGTAAAGGGCTATGTCGGCAATGCAGATTGCCCGACGGAATATTATGAAAACGGCAAAATCAATGTTGCAAAAGCAGTCGGCAGAACAGGTATGCTAAATGTTATGCGTGACTACGGTTCAGGTGATCCGTACATAGGTCAGGTTGAGCTTGTCAGCGGTGAAATTGCCGAGGATATTGCAAACTACTACGCAACAAGCGAACAAATTCCTACAGTTTGTGCCTTGGGTGTGCTGATTGACAAAGAGGACGGCGAGGTTTTGCTTGCAGGCGGATTGCTTATTCAGCTTCTTCCGGGTGCAGACGATACTGTTATTGACAAGCTGGAAAAGAATATTGCAGAGCTTGAACCCGTTACAACTATGCTTGCAAAGGGTATGAGTATTCTCGATATCTGCAAAACAGCCCTCAAAGGCTTTGAGGTTGAAGTGCTTGATGAAAACCCTGTTAAGTATGTTTGCGGTTGTTCAAAAGAAAAGCTTGAAAATTATTTTTGTACTCTCAGCGATGATGACATCCGTTCTATGGTCAATGAACAGGGTGTTGCCGTTGCAACCTGTCACTTCTGCAATAAGAAATATGTCTTTACAAAGGATGACCTTGAAAAGCTGATTGCAGAGAAAAACAGCAAAGAATAAAGATTTTTAAATGCCTTGTCGCAAATGTTCGTGATGTCACTCATAAAAATGAAAAAAATTTCAAAAAAGTGTTGACATTTGGAACGAGTTGTAGTATTATAATATCTGTCGCTGAGAGATATTCGAAATTCAACAGAACTTCGATAGAGCGACAAAGGCATGTGGGAGCATAGCTCAGCTGGGAGAGCATCTGCCTTACAAGCAGAGGGTCACA
>OKRY01001120.1_pt1 | contig 22108 bp, 17 predicted proteins | sample 1601121 | NCBI WGS metagenome assembly OKRY01 (sample SAMEA3541546, study PRJEB24748) | human gut metagenome | biome: human gut; feature: human-associated habitat; material: faeces | place: China | collected 2012
GCGCCAATTCTACTTGCTGTAGATGTAATAACAGTATCCATCTGAGCAACAGTTGCCTTTGCTACTGTATTCTCATCAGCCCACACATCATAACCGTAATTTCCACCACCCTTAGGGGACTTTATTTTGAGCAGAATATAGTGTGTACCATCATTTGCACAGAATGCATAATCGTTTCCTACCGTAAAGCTATTGTCCAGATTATCCAATGCCCTCTGTACAGTCTCATCGCTATTGGAATCCTCCACAACCTCAGAGATATCGGTGGCAGTCAGTAATGAACCTCTTGTCTGAATTCCATAGCTTCCTTCAAGGTTGATCTTAAATCCAAAATACGAATTCTCATAACCATTCTTGGTGTATACACCTACTATTGAAGGATCAGCTTCTGCCTCTTCACTGTCCTCTGTATCTTCCTCTGTGTCCTCCTCATCAATGGCGACCGAACTGTCCTCAGTATCATCTGCAGTGTCCTGTGTTTCAGTATCCTGCTCCTCTGTTGCTGCTTCTGTCTCAGCTTCAGTTGTAGCCTTAGTTACAGAATTGTCATTGCCCCCACAGCCTGTCAGCATCAATCCCATCATCATTGCAGCCACTACAATATAACTTGTTCCCTTTTTCATATTGTTCATTTCCTCCTAAATGTATAAAATTAGCAACATCTCTATTATAAGGTAACTATTATATTATGCAAGATATTTATGATTGCAAACTATACAAACCTGACGGCTGTCCACTATAGCTATGAACTTTTCTTTATTATATACGTCCACCATATACAGGAAAACCACTGCTCGCTCCATAGCTCTCGATCTTCTTGAAATTCTTAAGAGCCTCCATATCCTCTGCACTTATCTCGAAATCGACCTCTGTATTGCTCTTCATATGCTCTGGATTGGCCGTCTTTGGCAGTGAAATTGTTCCGAGCTGGATAGTATATCTGATGCAGAGCTGTGGAACAGTCACACCATACTTGTCCGCCATAGCCTTGATCTCAGGCTGATTGAGTATCTCACCATGTGCGATAGGTGAATAAGCCTCAACAAGTATATCGTTCTTCTGACAGTAATCCACCAGTTCTATCGGAGTATTGCTGATGTGAAGAAGTATCTGGTTGACCATAGGCTTGATCTCAGCAGTCTCCATGCTGCTCTGTTGCCCTCCACGTATCTGTCATCGCTCTGATTTACCTTTACCCAAGGCTGTGGGCTGTGAATGATCATCATATCGAGATAGTCAAGTCCCATCTTCTCAAGCGTTCCATCGATTCCCGCCTTGGCCTCCTCATATGTCTTGTGCTCAGCCGCAACCTTTGAGACTACGAACAGTTCTTCTCTTGGAATACCACAGGTTCTAACTCCTTCGCCTACTCCGCGCTCATTGCCGTATGCCTGTGCAGTGTCAATATGTCTGTAACCTATCTTTACGGCCTCCCTCACGGCATCTGCTATCTTGTCATCGTCGATGAACCATGTTCCAAGTCCAAGCTTTGGAATTGCTACTCCATTGTTAAGTGTGTAAGTTTCTTTTAACATTTTTATATCCTCCTGTTTCTTTTTATTTCAATTTCAAATTATTTCCAGCTATGTTTATTACATCTGTTCAGTTACTTATCTGACACATTACTGTCCAAGGCCGAGCCCGCTTATCCAGTCGGCCACATCCTGCTGTGTCACACCCGACGAGAATCTCTGACCATCCTTCCAGTCTCCGCTTCCTGCCTCAGAAGCCAGATCATCTGCACTGCTTCCCAGTCCTGAGCTCGCCGATGTGCAGAACGGATATACAGTCTTGCCAGTGAAGTCATTTGCCTTGACAAATGAATCTACCGGCCATGCAGACGTTCCCCACCATATAGGATAACCTACAAATACCGTATCATACGATTCCCAGCCAGGAACTTCAGTGGTGGTAAGCTCCACATCCCTGAGGCTTTCGTCATTGTGTTCCTTTGATACCCTGCTGCTGTCATCATTGTAGTTCAGATCATCCGATGTATACTCCTGGGCCGGGGTGATCTCAAATATATCTGCTCCTGTCTCTGCCGCTATATATTCTGCAGCATCTTTTGTATTTCCAGTTGCTGAAAAATAGATCACCAGAGTCTTACCTGTCTCTGTGTCAACATTGTCTGTCTCATCAGCGCTGCTTTCCTCGCTGGTCTGTTCCTCTGATACCGTAGAGTCAGCGTTGTCGTTGCTTGTATCGGCCTCATTGACCGCATCCGTAACAACCTCTGTCTGGGTTTCTGCCTGTGTGGTACTTTTACTTTCTGTGCTGTCACCACTTCCGCATCCAACAAGTCCAAAAGCCATAACAGCACACACTAAAAATGCTCCTAATTTCTTCATTAAAGCGTCCTCCTGTCTGTTTTAACTACCATATTTTCGAAAAACGTCAGGAACTGTTTCTCTGACATATCTAATAATACTCTTTGGAGTTCACTTCAAGGCAAGGACTTTTTTGTATTCTTGATTTTTCTATCGTCTGCTCATTTTTGCTGTATTTTCACTCCACAAATCAAGCACCATATATTTTGTATCTTTTTCCTTCTGAATCACCCATTTTAGGAAAATATTATCTCCTTTTCCATATAAAAAGGCCCGAAAGACACAAAATCTGTAAATTTGTATCTTTCGAGCCAATTTCAATCTTATTTGCGAAAATATTGTATCTTTTCTGTTGTAATCTGCCTGATGGAAACAATTTTGAGATAATTTTCTTCCACCGGATTTCAGCCAATCTTTATGATAAAGTCATATCTCCATCCTTAACCCAGCCGAGTTTTCTCACCACCATGTTGATGAGCGGGCAGAGAACTGCAGGAAGTACAAATGAGATTAGGATCAGACCAACCCAGTCCATAGCTGTGACCGCTGTCTTGCTTCCCGCCTCGATATCATTCATCCAGCCTGTGTATACTCCGATCTGTCCAACCAGACCACATGTACCCATACCTGATGATACAGGAGTTCCATTCATCTGAAGCTTGAACAGACATGTTGCAAGAGGACCTGTGATCGCAGAGGTAACTATAGGTGCGATCCAGATTCTCGGATTCTTGATGATGTTACCCATCTGGAGCATTGATGTTCCGATTCCCTGTGAAACAAGGCCACCCCATTTATTCTCTCTGAATGACATAACTGCAAATCCAACCATCTGCGCACAACATCCCGCCACAGCAGCACCGCCGGCCAGACCTGTAAGTCCGAATGCCGCACATATCGCAGCGGATGATATCGGAAGTGTAAGTGCCACACCGACGAGAACTGATACCGCAATACCCATCCAGAACGGCTGAAGGTTTGTAGCCAGCATGATGAGATCTCCGACCTTCATGGCTATGGCACCGAGTGTAGGTGCAAGAAGTGCAGACACAGCCACACCACTTCCGATGGTAACCAGAGGTGTCACCAGTATATCTATCTTTGTCTCCTTTGAGACAACCTTTCCAAGCTCAGTTGCGATAACCGCAATAAAATAAACTGCCAGAGGACCGCCTGCACCGCCCAGGGCATTTGCCGCAAATCCAACTGTTATAAGCGAGAACAATACGAGCTGTGGAGCCTTAAGAGCATATCCTATAGCCACCGCCATCGCCGGCCCTGCCATCGCAGAAGCGAGACCGCCAACTGTATAATCTGTCCCATTCACGGTCGCAACAACCGCCTTGAGAAATCCTACACCAAACTGATTGCCAAGTGTGTTCAGGATAGTTCCGATAAGCAGAGTACAGAACAATCCCTGTGCCATGGCACCGAGAGCATCTATTCCGTATCTCTTGACACTGAACACGATGTCTTTCTTCTTCAAGAATCCTTTTACCTTTTCCATCATTTTCTCCTTATTGAAATTATATTGCTGTCAATTACTTCAATTTCTCAAGTATACCCAGTGTATACCTCCATGTTCTCTGTACACTGGCAACATCCATAGACTCTCTGCTTGTATGGATATTCTTCATATCCGGGCCAAATGATACACAGTCCAGACCCGGCATCTTGCCAGCGAAAAGTCCACACTCCACTCCGGCGTGAATCGCCTGTATAACAGGCTTTCTTCCATACTGCTCTTCAAACACATCCACCATAATATCTCTGAGAGGAGAATCATGTCTGTACTCCCATGCAGGATAATCCCCCTGCACTTCCAGACTTCCACCAGCCGAGACAGATACACATCGGAGCTGATCTATCAGATTTTCCTTTTCAGACTGTACACTGCTTCTTACTGAAAAGCTTGCTGTGACCTCATCCTCAGTTGTATTCAATATTCCAAGATTCAGCGATGTCTGCACAAGCCCTTCTATATCATTGCTCATCTTCTGAATTCCATTTGGCATCATCATAAGACTCCTGATAACTATATCCGATGACTTTTCTGTCATAACTCTGTTGATCATGGTTCTACCATACATATCGTTCTGCACATCATCCGCGTTATTATATGAACCCAGATCATCTGACAGATCCGTTTCTACTTTCACTATAAGCTCTGGATCAGTATTTCCAAATTCATGCCTCAGAATATTCTCATTCTTTTCCGCAGATTTTACAAAGTTATCCACATCCTCCGGATCAATACCCACATATGCCTCCGCCTTGTTAGGTATTGCATTGTCCTTAAGACCGCCCTGTATAGATATCAGTCTGTATGGAACATCCCTTCCTATATTATATAGAAGTCTTGCAAGCTGCTTGTCGGCATTTGCCCTCTGTTTTATGATCTCCACGCCGGAATGTCCACCGGTAAGACCCTCTACAATAATTTTCACAACTGAATGATCATCTTCTGCATTCTCATATTCAACCGGAATATGGCACGTAGCACACGCACCTCCGGCACATGACACCAACAGATACCCCTCATCCTCAGAATCCAGATTGAGCATGATCCGTGACTTAAGTGGACTACAGTCAATCGCCGCAGCTCCCAGCATTCCTATCTCCTCATCAACCGTAAATACGCACTCAATCGGTGGATGTGGTATATCGTCGGCATCCAGTATAGCCAGTGCAAATGCCACAGCTATCCCGTCATCTCCGCCAAGGGTGGTTCCATCAGCGGATATCACTCCGTCCTCAAGCACTAGTCTCAGTCCGTCCCGCTCAAAATCAATATCACAGTCAACATCTTTCTCACAGACCATATCCATATGTCCCTGTAGCATGACAGGGGCACTGTCCTCATACCCGGCAGTTCCGTCCTTGAATATGATCACATTGTTGCTCTCATCCTGTATATATCTCAGATTTTTGTCTATGGCAAACTTCACCAGATAATCACTTATCTTCTTTGTATCCGACGATCCGTGTGGAATCCCGCATATCTCCTCAAAGAAACGAAAAACTCCATATGGCTCGATATTTGATAAAACTCCCATGCTATATTCTCCTTTTTATAGTATTTTTCATGCCCAATTACTTTATTAGAATACTTTCTATCAGGTATTTCATTTCAACTCTACAATCCGTATACTATCATGTCTCTGATTATATATTTGACACCCGTCAATTTCAACTCACCTCTCAAATTTCATAGTACCTGCATTCGTTGACTTTGTAACCTCTTAATGATATATATTAATCAAATGCGTAACTTAGCATACAACACAGATTGCACAGACATCCATGTGCAGTAGATTGGAGAGTATCATGTCAGAGAATTGTACACACAACTGCAGTACCTGTGGTCAGAGCTGTTCCAGCAGAACAGAACCACAGAGTCTTATCATAGAGCCACATCCAGGTTCACATATAAAACATATTATTGCCGTGGTCAGCGGCAAAGGAGGAGTCGGCAAATCCTCAGTAACCTGTCAGCTCGCCGTTCTCATGCAGCGCATGGGTTACAAGACAGCCATACTTGACGCAGATATCACAGGACCTTCTATTCCAAAGGCATTTGGCGTACATAAGACACCAGAGGCAGAAGGAGATTTCCTGTATCCCGATGAGACGGAAACAGGAATCAAGATCATGTCTGTGAATCTTCTTCTGGACGACGAGACAACACCTGTCCTCTGGAGAGGACCTATCATAGCGGGAACAGTCAAGCAGTTCTACTCAGACATCATCTGGGGAGACATAGACTATATGTTCATCGACTGTCCTCCTGGAACCGGCGACGTGCCACTTACCATATTCCAGTCCATCCCTATAGATGGAGTTGTGGTAGTTACCACCCCTCAGGATCTCGTATCTGTCATCGTTGGAAAGGCTGTTCACATGGCAGACAGCATGAATATCCCTGTCATTGGTATGATAGAGAATATGTCATATTTCATTTGTCCTGACTGCAATAACAAGCACTATATATTTGGCAAGAGCCAGCTTGAGCAGGTCATAAGAGACCTGTATATAGGCCACGCGATCCGTCTGCCTATCAATCCTTCCCTTGCGGGGCTTATGGATAGGGGTGAGATAGAGCACATGGAAGCAAATGCTGATCTTCAGGAATTTGCTGATCTAATAAGCACATTTGACCCTGACAAATACTAATTCACCTGTCAGTTAATAACAATTATCATCTATTTTGGAGGTAAATAATATGGATATCCGGCACATCCTGAACAACTGCATATTGTGTCCAAGAAAATGCGGTGTAGACCGTACATCCGGTCACACAGGTGCCTGCCATATGACAGACACAGTCAGGGTGAGCCGTGCAGCGCTACACATGTGGGAAGAGCCATGTATATCCGGAGAGAACGGTTCAGGTGCCGTATTCTTCTCCGGATGTGCACTTGGATGCTGCTTCTGCCAGAATAAAGCCATATCCGGAGGCAAGGCTGGCAAGAATATATCCATATCAAGGCTGTGCAACATTTTCTTTGAGCTTCAGGATAAGGGTGCCAACAACATCAATCTTGTCACACCGGATCACTATATACCACAGATCATATCAGCTATAGACATGGCGAGATCAAGGAACTTCAAGCTTCCATTTGTATATAACTGCAGTGGTTATGAAACGGCCGAGATGATACAGCTACTTGATGGCTATATAGACGTGTATCTTCCTGATTTCAAATTCATGTCACCGGATCTGTCCGCAAAATACAGTAATGCTCCAGACTATCCTGAACATGCCAAAGCCTCCATATCTGAGATGGTCAGACAATGCGGAGGAGGCCAGACCCGCTTTGATGACGACGGAATTATGCAGAGAGGTGTTATCGTCCGTCATCTGCAGCTTCCTGATCATCTGGATGATTCCAAGTCAATAATCACATATCTATATAACACATACAAAGATTCAATATATATAAGCATCATGAACCAGTACACCCCTATGCCGGGAATTGAGAATAGATTTCCAGAGCTTGGCAGAACTATAACTCCTTCTGAATACGATGAGCTTGTGGATTATGCCATTGATATCGGCGTTGAAAATGGATTTATACAGGAGGGTGAGACAGCAAAAGAGAGCTTCATTCCAGCATTCGATAACGAAGGCGTGTAACCCACACATCTTCAAATAAGGAAATAAATAAAAGACCATGGATTTTTGCACAAAAAAATGGACCAGCCACAACATATTGCAGTCAATCCATCTTGTAGTGGGCCGCCGGGGGCTCGAACCCCGCACACCCTGATTAAGAGTCAGGTGCTCTACCAAATGAGCTAGCGGCCCGTATTTATCATGTTGTGTTCGTCACAACAGATTAGAGTATACATTAGTTCTTTTTATAATGCAAGTGTTTTTTTCAACTTTTTTCATTTTTATTTGTTCGGTATTACTCTGCTCCTATCCCATACCAAAATTACCAGTTATATATATTGTTTGAATATCATTTTCGCCTATGTTATTATTATAAGGTATGACTTTTTCAATAAAAAGAAGATTTTTACAATAAATAGATGGAGATTACTATGAGACTGAGAAATGTAAAAGGATCAAGAGAGACTATCGCAGCAAATGACTATGTAGTGCACAATGAAACAGGCATGAAGGGGCATTGGCATGAGTTATTTGACAACGATAACCCTATACATATTGAGATAGGCATGGGCAAGGGACAGTTTATCATGGAGCTTGCAAGACGCAATCCTGATATCAATTACATAGGCATAGAGAAGTATTCAAGTGTCCTGGTGCGTGCCCTTGAGAAAAGAGAGCTTGAACCTGAGATGACGAATCTCTACTTTATAAGAATGGATGCCGAATATATAACTGACGTATTCGATACAAATGAAGTAGATAGAATATATCTCAATTTCTCGGACCCATGGCCAAAGGACAGGCATGCCAAGAGACGTCTCACATCTACACATTTTCTTGGTCTGTATGATCAGCTCCTCGCCCCTGAGGGAAGAGTTATATTTAAGACTGATAACAGAGGACTCTTTGATTTCTCTCTGGAACAGGTTCCCGAGGCAGGATGGATCCTTGAGAACTACACATATGACCTTCACAATTCAGAATACAACGAAGGCAACATCATGACCGAGTATGAGACCAAATTCTCAGCAATGGGAACACCTATCAACAGACTCGTCGCATACAGAGAAAAGAAATAAACGTTGATTTTGCATTTGTTGACACACAGTTTTTGGTATACTACAATGAAGATTACAGCAAATTTATTGAAAGGAGTTTCATCATGGATACATCTTCTATAGAAAGTCTCAAATTGGTGCGCAAGACCAATCAGGATCTGTTGAATTTCTTTAATGATTCATATATCAGCAAGCTTGAGCAGGTTCAGTCACTCAAAACTGAAGATTTTGAACTCAAGGCAAAGATAGACCAGCTTATAAAGACATTAGATGTATACTCCTTCAAGACAAGCACTGGTCACAATGTATTTTCACCATTCTCAGTAGACACCACCTCACAGCAGGAAAAGGCTACTCAGATAGAGCTTCAGTTAAAAGAGCTTCAGGATATGCAGCAGACTCTTCATCTTCAGATCAAAGAGGACGAAGAAGAAACCGCATTGCTTAAGAAGCGTATAACTGATCTATCCACCTCCAACAGACATATAGATGATCTTCTGACGGAGGTGACTGAGGAAGTATCTACTATTAATAATGAAGATACAACAGAAACAGACGGACCAGATACTGATTCCCTGACAGCAGCGGATCACGGAAAAAATATCCTCAGATTGTACCAATATGAGAAAAAACAGCTTGCGGACAGGATTCAATCCGACATCACAGATGTTCTTGACTCCAATTCACACAAGCTGGATGTACTGTCCTGGCTTATAAGATCAGATATCAACAGAGCTAAGGTCACACTCGAAGAGCTCACCTCATCAACGGCAAAACTTGCCGACCATGTAGATGAACTTGCCAATTCTCTCTCTGGAGAATCAGACAGCGAAGAGCCTGTATGGAATCATCTTGAGAAACTCTTCCAGGGTTACAGGGATGAACATCCTGAATGTGGCATATCATACGACATCAACTGTGCTGATTATGCCATGAATATTCCAAGTATTGTAGCCACATATCTTTTATCAATAACTAAAGATATTATGGACAACATATTTGTTCATTCAAATGCCAACAAGGTCTCAATCAAGATATATCTGAGCAGTAAGCTCATAGATGTATATATCAACGACAATGGCGTAGGTATAGACAACAATTATGATACCAACAGTCCATGGTACAGCAGTCTCCACAGAATCAAGGAGATCATATATCTGTTAAATGGAACTCTGAAGATCGATGGAGATTCAAAAACCGGAACAAATGTAAGATTTACTATTCCACTTGAATAATAACGTATCTGTTGAAAGACATATATTACTTAGTTTACAGGTTGGATATCTTAAAGTAACAAAGTGTTATATTGTGTATATGTTGTTTTATCAACACATATATATTTCGAATAAAATAAACATAAAAGGAACATTATCATGAAAGAAAAAATTGCACAGCTTATCTCAAATAACGTAGAAGGAATCGAAATGTCAGATATCATTGCTTCAATCGAGATTCCACCACGCCCTGATATGGGTGATTTTGCATTTCCTTGCTTCAGACTGGCAAAGGTGCTCAGAAAAGCCCCAAATATGATTGCAGCCGATATAAAGGAAGCCATAGGAGATGTAGATTTCATCGAGAAGATCGATGTAGCAGGTGCATACCTGAACTTCTATATCAAGAAAGATGTATTTGTAAAGACAATGATAGAGGCAGCCAACACAGATGACTTCGGCAAATCCGATATAGGCAAGGGACAGACCATATGTATTGACTACTCATCTCCTAACGTTGCAAAGAATTTCCACGTTGGCCATCTCAGAACTACAATAATCGGTAACTCTCTTTACAAGATTCATTCCAAGCTTGGATACAATGTTGTAAGAATAAATCACCTTGGCGATTGGGGCACACAGTTTGGTAAGCTTATCGTAGCTTACAAGGCATGGGGTTCAAAGGAAGCTGTTGAGAAGGATGGAATCTCAGAGCTCATGAAGCTGTATGTGAAGTTCCATGAAGAGGCTGACAAGAATCCAGAGCTTGTTGACGAGGCAAGAGCATGGTTCAACAAGATGGAAAATGGAGACGCGGAAGCACTCAGCATATGGCAGTGGTTCAAGGATATAAGTCTTGTTGAATACAAGAGAACATACAACCTCCTCGGAATGGATTTCGACTACTATCTTGGAGAGAGTTTCTATAGAGACAAGTGCCAGGCTGTTGTGGACAAGGTTAAGGCTGCCGGTCTTCTGAAGGAGAGCGAAGGTGCTATGATCGTTGATCTCTCAGATTACGATATGGCTCCATGTATCATAACCAAGAAAGACGGAAGCTCAATATACGCAACAAGAGATCTTGCTGCTATATTCTATAGAAAAGACACATATCACTTCTCAAAGTGCTTATATGTAACCGGTCAGGAGCAGAAACTTCATTTTGCACAGGTATTCAAGGTAGTTGAGCTTCTTGGAAACGAATGGGCAAAGGATCAGCTTGTTCACATTCCTTATGGTCTTGTAAGTCTTGAGGGAGCAAAGCTTTCTACCAGAAGCGGTAATATCATATACGCAGAGGATATTCTGAAGGATGCCATTGCAAAGAGTCTTGAGATAATCACCGAAAAGAGCCCAAATCTTCCAAACAAGGAGGATGTAGCCAAGAAAGTTGGTGTTGGTGCTGTTCTTTTCAATGACTTATATAACCAGAGAATCAAGGATGTATCATTTAGCTGGGATAAGGTTCTCAACTTTGATGGTGAGACAGGTCCTTATGTTCAGTATACACATGCAAGATGCTGCAGCGTTGTAAGACTTGCTGAGTCATTCGATCCATCAAAACCGGTTAACTACAGTCTCATTACAGAGCAGGATGCCATAGAGTTATTAAAAGAGATCAACAGATTCCCATCTGTGATCAAGGATGCTGCTGATAAGTATGAGCCATCTGTTGTAGCAAGATATGCAGTTGATGTTGCTCAGGCATTTAACAAGTTCTATAACTCAACAAGAATCAATGTAGATGATGTTGAGCTCAAGAATGCAAGAGTTATGCTCACATATCTCACTAAGAATACAATATCTGAGGCACTTAACCTCCTTGGAATCGAAGCTCCAGAGGCAATGTAATCAGTGTTTCTTCTATATTAATATATGACCATATAACCTGATTAAAGAAAAAGAGAATGTTTCACGTGAAACATTCTCTTTTTCTCATATATCTCCAGGAACCATTCTAAATTATATTGTCATAGATATTATTGTTTTTGATACTTTTCTCTAAATAATATTACTCATGATATTTCTGTTCTGAATATTCTTATCTGGCTGTCATTGTTCTGGATATTATCGTTCTGAGTATTATCATTCTGAATATTTCATTCTGAATATTGTCTTCTAAACACTATCTTCCAGACATCATTGTTTCGAAATTATTATCCTAGATAATTTTGTTCTGAATATCTTTACTTCAGGTATTTTTTCTTATATCTGAATATTTTTAGGTATTCTTCTCTTGTTTTTCTAAGTTTTACAGTTTTCTTTGTGAAGAAATTGTTTATTAAAATAACAAAATCATATTTCTAACCATATTACGTATTATATAATCTCTTCTGTTCTATTCCTTTATATACTTCTATATTCTACATTGCGTTTTTATAAATACAGAATCTTTAAAGCTGTTAAATACTAAATTATATGGTGATTTAAATAATTTCAATAAATAGATCATTTGTATATTTAATTTTGCTTTAATATTATATATATTTGAATGTTTCACGTGAAACTTTATGATAAACGTATTTCAACTCAAACTTCAGATATCGCATACATTTGTTTTCTACACTTATAAATCTTTTACATCTTGTTTGTCGTTTCTGCTACCTTATTATTTATTTACCTTATAACAAAGTATTTTACAACTCAATTATCACTCCATGAACTACTTTTCTGATTTATTTGATAATATTCATGTTTCACGTGAAACATTTTCATCATTACATATAATATTTATATATCTAAGTAATCCACATATAATAATTGTACTTTCTTGTCTATTATTCTAATTTTTTCAAAGAATTTCCAGAACTTTCAAGCATAGTCAATACTTTACTTACCTTTTTAACCATTAATTCAATTATAAAATGTTTCACGTGAAACTTTACCCATATAACGAATACAAAACATGCACACACTATTTATCAGATTTTACACAGTTTAATTGCCACTTTGTATACGATATTATCCATTCATTAGATAATAGAATGTTTCACGTGAAACATTTTATTAAACATCATATTTTTTCTGTATTTTGTAGAATTAGCACTTTATAAGTGCTATAATAGACAAGCACTATTTATAATATAAAATATCATCATATTTTATCTATATTAAATAAGCAAACAACAATGTTTCACGTGAAACATTCTTTTTTTGAATGAAAAGGAGACAAAATGGGCAGAATTATAGCGATTGCTAACCAGAAAGGTGGCGTTGGCAAGACAACAACAGCCATAAACCTTGCCGCATGTCTGGCAGCAAAGGGTAAAAAGGTTCTGGCCGTTGATATGGATCCACAGGGCAATATGACAAGTGGATTAGGTGTAGACAGGGATTCTCTTGAATACACAGTCTATGATATGTTGAGAAATGAGTGCAACATAGGAGAATGTATGCTCATAAACGTATATCCTGGTCTTAATCTCATTCCTGCCAACAGAGAACTGGCAGGTGCTGAGGTTGAATTTGTCGGAATGGAGGATATGCAGCACATTCTTAAGACACATATCAAGAAGGTAAAGAACAAATTTGATTACGTTATCATTGATTGTCCTCCTGCACTTGGAATGCTTACTGTAAATGCTCTTACAGCAGCAAATACGGTACTTGTACCTATTCAATGTGAATTTTTCGCACTGGATGGTCTCTCACAGTTGGTATACACTATCGAACTGATAAGAAAAAATCTGAACAGACTTCTTACTATAGAAGGTGTTGTATTTACAATGTTTGACTCAAGAACCAATTTATCAGTTCAGGTTGTTGAAAATGTAAAAGAAAACCTCAAACAACACATATACAACACAGTTATACCGAGAAATGTCAGACTTGCTGAAGCGCCAAGTTACGGAATGCCAATAATTGAGTATGATCCAAGATCAGCCGGAGCTGAGCATTATATGATGTTGGCAGATGAAGTTATAGAAAATGACTACTATAGATAATGGAGGGCTAATATGGCACAGAAAAAAGGTTTAGGAAGAGGTTTGAACGACCTTTTAGGCACTTCAGAGGCTTCAAAGCCGTCCCGAAGTAGAAATAATCAGCAAAACTCCCCTGAAAACACAAGTAAAGAGGTAAAAACAGTAACCAAAGAGGTTGTGAAGGAAGTTGTAAAAGAGGTTGAACAGAAGATTAAGATCAATCTCATTGAGCCAAATAAGTCACAGCCAAGAAAGCAGTTTGATGAAGAAGCATTACAGGAATTATCTGATTCCATTAAGAAATATGGTGTTCTTGAGCCTCTGATTGTCACTAAAAAAGGCGATTATTATGAGATAATTGCAGGTGAAAGACGTTGGAGAGCTGCCAGAATGGCAGGAATAAAGGAAGTTCCTGTAGTTATACGTGATTATACTGACAAAGAAATAATGGAGATTTCTCTTATAGAGAATATTCAGAGAGAAGATCTGAATCCAATTGAAGAAGCTGAGGCTTACGAAGCTCTTATATCGGAATATAATCTCAAGCAGGAAGAAGTTGCAGAGAGAGTATCAAAAAGCAGATCAACAATAACCAATTCTCTCCGACTTCTGAAGCTTTGCGAGGATGTAAGACAGATGGTCATGTATAATATGATATCAACAGGACATGCCAGAGCACTTATTCCTATAGAAGATCCTAAATTACAGTACGAAACGGCTGCAATTGTATACGATCAGAAGCTCAGTGTTAGAGAAACAGAGGCATATGTAAAGGCAATTCTGGAGAAAAAGCCGGAAAAAGAGGAAAAACAGAAGCCTCAAAAGGATTTATCCGTCTTCTATTCTGATATAGAGAACAAATTAAAGTCAATTTTAGGTGCAAAGATAGCTATCAAGGCATCTAATAACGACAAAGGCAAAATTGAGATAAACTACTATTCTCAGGACGAGCTTGACCGAATAACAGAGATGCTTTACTCAATCAATAAAGAAATGATGTAGTAACCATCTGCATCATACATATGCACAATCAAGGAAGGACAATATTATAATGGAAAGTTCCATATTACAAAAAATAGGTATTGATCCTGCCTACATACTAATTGGTATGCTGGTTCTCATAATAGCCTTGTTTGTACTATTATTCATATTGATGGGCAATATTAAAAATAGAAACAAACAGATAAAAAGGCTGTTGAGCGGAACTCAGGCAGGTGATCTTGAAGATATTATCATGAAAAGATTCGCTGAGATGGATGCTGTAAAAAACAATTCCAAGCGACTCACAAAGGAACATAAGGAAATACAGAGTCATCTTTCAGCATGTGTCAGTAAAATTGGTCTTGTAAAGTATAATGCATTTGAAGGAATGGGTGGTAATCTAAGTTTTGCACTTGCTCTTCTGGATACAGAGAACAATGGTGTCGTACTCAACTGTATGCATACCAGAGAAGGCTGTTTTAACTATGCAAAAGAGATCATAGGTGGCGAAGCATATGTTGCACTGTCAGAAGAGGAAAAAGAGGCTATTGAACGAGCTAAAACCCTCGAGGATGAAATAGCTGAAAACAAACTAAAATAACCATATTTCAAAAAATTATTATACAAAACATGCAACGTACAAATGTGTATGAAACACATAAAATAGAAAAGCGTATAAAGCACAAAAGTATATAAAATACAAAAGCGTATAAAACACAAAAGCGTATAAAACGTAAAATCGCTAAAACGATAAGAACAAGATTTATAAAATAAACAAGAAAATAAAAAGAAACAAAAACATGAAAATATATTATGTAGCTACATTATTATAATATATTTTCAAATAAATTTATATATTTAATAGGAGGATATCATGATTGATATTAAATTCTTAAGAGAAAACCCAGACGTAGTAAAACAGAATATAAAGAATAAATTCCAGAATGACAAACTTCCACTTGTCGATGAAGTAATAGAGCTTGACAAACAGGCTCGTGCTGCTCAGCAGGAAGCTGATACACTCAGAGCAAACAAGAATGCAATAGCAAAGCAGATCGGTGCTCTTATGGCTCAGGGAAAGAAGGAAGAGGCTGAGGAAGTTAAGAAGCAGGTTGCTGAGACATCAGCAAGACTCAAGGAGCTTGAAGCTTTAGAGCCTGAGCTCAAGGAGAAGGTTAAGAAGATCATGATGATAATTCCTAACATCATTGATCCATCAGTTCCTATAGGAAAGGATGACTCAGAGAATGTAGAGGTTCAGAAGTATGGTGAGCCTGTTGTTCCTGACTTTGAGATTCCTTATCATGCAGATATCATGGAGGCACTTGGAGGAATTGACCTCGATTCAGCAAGAAAAGTTGCAGGAAACGGCTTCTACTATCTCATGGGCGACATAGCAAGACTTCACTCTGCTATTATCTCATACGCAAGAGATTTCATGATAGACAGAGGATTCACATATTGTATTCCACCTTTCATGATCAGAAGCAACGTTGTCACAGGTGTTATGAGCTTTGCTGAGATGGATGCCATGATGTATAAGATTGAGGGTGAGGATCTGTATCTCATCGGAACTTCAGAGCACTCAATGATCGGTAAGTTCATCGACACTATAATTCCTGAGGATGAGCTTCCAAAGACTCTTACAAGCTACTCACCTTGCTTCAGAAAAGAGAAGGGTGCTCACGGAATTGAGGAGAGAGGTGTATACAGAATCCATCAGTTTGAAAAGCAGGAAATGATCGTTGTATGTAAGCCTGAGGACAGCAAGATGTGGTTTGACAAGCTGTGGCAGAACACAGTTGATCTCTTCAGATCAATGGATATCCCTGTAAGAACACTTGAGTGTTGTTCTGGAGATCTTGCAGATCTCAAGGTTAAGTCTGTAGATGTTGAGGCATGGTCACCTCGTCAGAAGAAATACTTCGAGGTTGGAAGCTGTTCAAACCTTGGCGATGCACAGGCAAGAAGACTTCAGATCAGAGTAAAGGGCGAGGATGGCAAGAAGTATCTCGCTCATACACTCAACAATACAGTTGTTGCTCCACCAAGAATGCTTATCGCTTTCCTTGAGAACAATCTCCAGGCTGACGGAAGAGTCAGAATTCCAGAGAAGCTTCGTCCATACATGGGTGGAAAAGAGTATCTTGAGAAGACAGGAAAGTAATAATATAAATAAAAACATACAACAAGGGAGGTGTCGGAATGCATAGTTTTCTTCCATCTATAGGCTTTACTAACATAAAAAACAGACAGCAGCTTGAACCTATATACAGGCAGATTCTTGAATCGCCTGACAGGAAATTTATATCAACTATAAGTGCTGACACCTGTCTTGTACAATTCAGCAAAGACTTTGGGGAGAGATTTGGAATATCGCTTGTAGGTGAAATGTCAAAGGATGGCTCAATATCCATTGAGTATTATTTTCCTTACGTCACATCAAAGCTTTTGACCGATGACGAAAATATATACGTTGAGAAATATTCTGACAAGAGAGCATATGCCGGTGTTAGCAGTGATTTCAGTCTTGGAATGACTCTTATTTTCTTCATAACCAACATAGCAGACTATGAAAAATCATTGTGGATGAACAGATCAAACAAGTACTTTTCAAAGGCGTATTTTTCCGGTCTGTCAGTAAATGGTATGATCATTCTTGATGTGGATGATCACAGTGATAAAAATACATCCTATGGCAATGCAAAGAGAAGTAAACTCATCGAGGCTGCAAAGAAGGGTGATCCGGACGCAATAGAAAGTCTTACTCTCGAAGATATGGACACCTATAACACCATTGGAAGAAGGACTCACAAAGAGGATGTTCTGTCCATAGTGAAATCAAGCTTCATGCCTGTCGGTATTGAGACTGATCACTACGCAGTTATAGGAACTATCACATCATATATCGAGACAACCAACAGCTATACAAATGAATCGATATATCTGATTGATGTAGAAAGCAATGATCTGACATTTACCGTAGCGATCAACAAAAACCATCTTCTGGGTGAACCTGCTCCGGGAAGAAGATTCAAGGGTGATGTGTGGCTTCAGGGGCATATAGTTAATCCTTGACTATAAACTCTATAAATGTTACACTTATAATTGATGTGCATCTGTAGCTCAGCAGGATAGAGCGTCCGCCTCCTAAGCGGAAGGTCGTGGGTTCGAATCCCGTCAGGTGCACTATTTTTCACTAATAAATTTTCTAAAGGGACATGACTATGAATTATATTGTTATGGATCTTGAATGGAATCAAAGCTACAATGGGCATATGGGTGAACATCCACGTATGCCTTTTGAAATTATAGAGATTGGTGCCGTTAAGGTAGATAAGAATCTCAACATCATTGACGAATACTCAAGTCTTATCAAACCAAAAATTTATAAGAAATTACATTCAAAGATCAGAACAATTCTGAACTATGATGAGGATGACCTGAGTCTCGGAAGAGGATTCAAGGAAGTCTGTTCAGAATTTCTTGACTGGTGTGGAAAAGATTACATATTCTGCACATGGGGACCTATGGACCTCACAGAGCTTCAGACTAATATGGACTTTTATTATATGGACAAGCTTCCTAGGCCACTTAAGTTTCTGAATCTCCAAAGTATATATGCAAGCGTTACGAATACCTCAGGAATACCTCAGAGTATGAGTAAACTTGAAAAAGCGGTCAGTGAAATGAATATTCCGGAAAATGAACCATTTCACACAGCTCTCAACGATGCAAGATACACCGCACTTGTTATGAAAGAGATGAAAGCCAAGAATATAAATCAGCTTTACAGCTTTGATCTCTATATAACACCTAAGAATAAAGAAGAAGAGATTGAAGTATCTCATAATAACCAGTACGAATATATCTCAAGGGGTTTCAGAAATAAACATGCAGCACTGGACGATGAAAAAGTAACTCAGATTCGTTGTTACAAATGCAGCAAGAAGGTCAAGACACATATTGACTGGTTTGCAAATAGTCCATCATCGTACATGTGTGTTGGAAAATGCTGGATGCATGGTTATTTTTGTGGCAAGATAAAATTCAAATCTGTAAACAATAACTATTATGTTCACAAGACAATAAAACCTATCGACAAACAGGGTATAGAGGCAATTAAACAAAAACAGGAAGATATTCGTGAAAAAAGAAAAGAAAAAAGACATATGAAATCTTCAAACTAAAAAATAAAACAGCCATTTGAGGCTGTTTTATTTTTTTATGCTATTGGCTTTTTAGCAGCTCCCGCTTTTCTCGGGTACTTGTTGTCTGTATTTGCAATCTTCTTTACAAACACAAAGCTTCTCTGGTTATTGGTCTCCGGTATATTCGTATTAAATATGTTCTCGACCTGTCCCCCAAGAATCCTGATTGCTTTCTTTCCATCCCGCATCTCTTCCGGCAAAGCATTTGACTTATAAGATACAAAATATCCACCCGGCTTGACAAATGGAATACACCATTCCGACAGAGTTGCAAGATTGGCAACTGCCCTGGATACAGCCAGATCATATTTTTCTCTATGCATCTCATCTCTACCTCCATCCTCTGCTCTTGAATGAACAGTGTGGATATCCTGCAGTCCAAGTTCATCTATAACTTCATCGAGGAACTTTAATCTCTTATTCAACGAATCCATAAGTGTTATATTCAGCTCTGGAAAAGCAATCTTCAGAGGAATTCCCGGAAATCCTGCACCTGTACCAACATCTATAACGTCAATATTCTCATGAAGATCTTTATACTTTGAAAGAAGCAGACTGTCAGCAAAATGCTTTATTATTACATCTTCCTTCTCAGTTATGGCTGTAAGATTCATTACCTTATTCCACTCAACCAGAATATCATAATATTTTGAAAATTGTTCTATCTGCTTATCACTCAATTCCAGACCAAACTGTTTTGTTATGGAATTTAATCTGTCCATATTGTTCTCCTTCAACAAATTATTCTGAATAACTTCTATACCAGTTTAGTCTCTACCCTTCATCTTGAGATACACCAGCAATACTGATATATCAGCCGGAGAAACTCCTGATATTCTTGACGCCTGTCCAATATTTTCAGGTCTGATGAGAGACAGCTTCTGTCTGGCCTCGATCCTGAGATTTGATATATCATTATAGTCAATATCTGCCGGCAGCTTTTTCTTCTCCAGCTTCTTAAACTGATTTACCTGCTGATTCTGTCTGTCTATATATCCCTGATATTTTATGGTTATATTTATCTGTTCTATAACATCATCCGGAAGTTTGGTTCTTCCCTCATCTATTGGTTCAATTGCCTCATATGACAGTTCCGGTCTTCTTATAATTTCTGCAAGAGATGCAGCAGTCTTAAGTCCTGTACTTCCAAGATCCTCAAGGAACTTCTGTATGGTTGAATTTGCTCCAACCATGGTGCTCTCAAGTCTCTGTATCTCATCCATTATCTGTTGTCTCTTCTTTGTAAATGCAGCATATCTCTTGTCATCTATAAGACCGATCTCATGTCCGATCTCCGTGAGTCTCAGATCAGCGTTATCCTGTCTGAGAAGAAGTCTGTACTCAGCTCTGGATGTCATCATTCTGTATGGCTCCGATGTCTCTTTTGTGACAAGATCATCTATAAGAACTCCTATATATGCCTGTGATCTGTCAAGAACCACCGCTTCCTTGCCCTGTACTTTTCTAGCAGCATTGATTCCTGCCATTATACCCTGGGCTGCAGCCTCCTCATATCCTGAACTTCCATTTATCTGGCCGGCACCAAAAAGTCCTGATACACTCTTAAACTCCAGAGAAGGTTTTAAGTTAATGGCATTTATACAATCATACTCTATGGCATAAGCATTCCTTATTATCTTTGCATTCTCCAGTCCCTTCATGCTGTGTATCATCTCATACTGAACATCCTCAGGAAGAGAACTGCTCATTCCACCCATATACATCTCATTCGTATATTCACCCTCAGGCTCAATAAATATCTGATGTCTGGTCTTATCAGGGAATTTCGTAACCTTATCCTCAATAGAAGGGCAGTATCTTGGTCCTGTACCCTCGATCACGCCTGAAAACAGAGGTGATCTGTCTATATTATCTCTGATTATCTCATGTGTCTTCTCATTTGTGTAACAGAGCCAGCATGATATTTGATCACGTCTTATATCCGCCTCAGTATTTGTAAATGAGAATGGAACTATCTTCTCATCGCCCTTCTGTTCCTCCATCTGAGAAAAATCTATCGTTCTTTTATCCAGTCTGGCAGGGGTTCCCGTCTTGAATCTTCTTATCTCTATCCCTGCATTCTTCATGGAATCTGACAAATAATTAGCTGCCATAAGTCCATTAGGTCCGGTGTGATATACGACATCTCCGTATATACATCTCGCCTTGAGGTATGTTCCTGTACACAGAACCACAGCCTTTGCAAAATAAGTTGCTCCCGAATATGTCTTTACACCCTTAACCACATTATCCTCGATGATAATTTCCGACACCTCTGCCTGTCTCAATGTGAGATTATCTGTATTCTCAAGGGTGTGCTTCATGGTTCTGGAATAATTTGCCTTGTCTGCCTGGGCACGAAGAGAGTGAACCGCCGGACCCTTAGACGCATTGAGCATCTTTGACTGAATATACGTCTTGTCTATATTCTTGCCCATCTCTCCGCCAAGTGCATCTATTTCCCTTACAAGATGACCCTTGGAACTGCCTCCGATATTAGGATTACAAGGCATTAATGCTATACTGTCAACACTTACGGTAAATATAACTGTAGACAATCCAAGTCTTGCAGAAGCCAGTGCAGCTTCACAACCTGCATGTCCGGCACCTACTACTACGACATCACATTCTTTTTCAACAACTGACATAATCTATTCCTACTTTCCCATACAAAACTTTTCAAATATTTCGTTTACCAAATCTTCCTCAACTGATTCACCTATAATGTTTCCCAAATGCTCATACGCATTCATCATATCTATAGAATAGAAATCCTCAGGCATATCATCATTTATACTTTTTATAACCATCAAAAAACTTTCTTTAGCTGACTGAAGCTCACTTACATGTCTTGCATTTGTAATATATATTTCATCATTAAATTCTAACTGTCCATCAAGAAACATATCTCTTATTTCATTTTCCAGAGCTTCTATGCCTTTATTTTCCTTAGCAGAAATAGGAATTACCTTTTTATTTATGCTCTTTTTTATTATCTGCTCATCTGTTTCCATATTTAAATCTGTTTTATTCAGAAGAACAATTACCTGCTTATCTTTCAGCAAATCTATTATTTTTTCATCACTCTCATCAAGTTTTTTTGATGAATCAACAACATACAAAATCAAATCAGCATCCTTTGCATATTTAATAGCTCTCTCAACACCTATTTTTTCAACAACTTCATCTGTGTTTCTTATTCCTGCAGTGTCAATGATATTAAGCTGTATTCCATTAATTATTATGTTTTCTTCTAAAACATCTCTTGTTGTTCC
>OKRY01001133.1_pt1 | contig 22015 bp, 11 predicted proteins | sample 1601121 | NCBI WGS metagenome assembly OKRY01 (sample SAMEA3541546, study PRJEB24748) | human gut metagenome | biome: human gut; feature: human-associated habitat; material: faeces | place: China | collected 2012
ACTTAATCATAAAGAAGATTGGTTCTCTTTTCAATTGTTTGAGAACAGTTTACACAAAAAATATTACACTGCCAAATTAAAAGATGATTGCCTAATACTAGACAATCATCTTTTAAAAGTAAATATAGTTATTACTTAATTGTTATTTCTTCCTGGCTGTAATAAAAATAGATACATCCCAAGCATCAAGAATTCAAAAATAGTATCATTGATAAAAAGACTTAAAAGTATTAATGCTATGAAAATTGGATATCCCCAAAATGGAAATCCTATATCATAAGCTCTTCTCATGCCAGTCATAAAAAAGAATGTAAATCCATAAATACCAAAAGAATAACCTAAGATTAAATATTTAATCCCTTCGACAATATCTTTTGATTGCATTACATCGCTACCAAAACTAATTAATAAAATACAACACATAAATGAAAAAGCATTGCCCAAAAGATAGAATAAGCGTCCTAATGGTACCTCTGGATCTAAATATTTAATATGCTTAGTCTTTCCAAATATCATTAATAATATCGAAATGACAATACATATAGGGGGCATCGTATACCCAAGCCACTGTATTATTATCATCTGTTATACTCCAAATAATGTTTTCATTATAAATAATACTATTATAATCAATATATTTAAAATAAGCTGGAACTCAGGCGAAATATCATAATAGATTAATAATGAAAAACCTCCACTAACAATAATTAAACTTATAACAGCCATTAAAGTTATAGATTTTTCTATATACCTATTTTCTTTATATCTTTTATATAATACATAAGCTACATAAATAATCCATAACCATGGAACAAATTCAGGTTTCATAATCCTACTCCGCATTTTTTATATAAAGTTCTCTATCCTTCTCTCTATCTGCTTCAGTTTTTTGATCTACTGTCTTTAAAGGATGTACGAGCAAATTATATGCATTAGTAGAGACGATATCATATGTTTCACCTAAGCCAGCATTTGTGGTCGTAAGTACAAAATCTTTTTGTACCGGTTCATATTTAGGGGATTTTTTTTTGTAAAAATAAGTATCTGCAGCTAGCTTAATAGTAAGCAATTTATTAGCTTCATAACTATCAAATTCATCATATATTATCGAATTATCATGATACTTGCCGCGAACTTTATTTACATATACCCCCAAATCAACTGGTTTTAATGCAGTATCCATACCTTTTCTCATTAAATCACCAAATTTGTCAGATATAGAATTTTTTGTTTCTAAAGATAGTGGTAGTTTATATTCATCTAATTTGCTCTTCAACCAAAGTTTTGAACGTGCCTCAGTGTTATTAAGCATTGTATCTCTAGTTTTACTATCTAAGTCATTATCCGAAAATGCTTTATAGTTTTCTGGCTTTCCTGCATATATTCGTTTAATTGTACCATCTTTTTGCTTTAAGTCATAGTATACTTCTTTTTTAGATGGATCATAACCACTAAGCTCTATATTTCGCTCTTTAAGCTCGTTTCCATTATCAGTATTAATATTTTTATATTCAGGTAACCCTTCAACAATTTTCTTGAATTGCTCATCCAACACTTTACTAGAATTATCCTTTTCTAAATATGAACTACTTGACATACTCAATGTTGCAAAAGGTTTATATTGTTCCCCTTCATTTTCAATAACACTACTGATTTTACTATCTAATAGTGTTTTAGGGCGTTCTTGATTAACTGGATATCCAATATAATCCACATAACCTTGATTTTCTGTCGGTTGATGATTAGGATTATAAGGCAGTAATTGATTAGGATTATTTAACTCATAATAAAATCTAAAATAGGTATGCCCGTTAGATATCCCCGTTGGTTTATAACCATTTGTTTCCAACCAAAATCCGTGATTATTACTACGTTCATTAGAAGGAATCCCATCTAAATCTTTTACTTTTGGTCCCATATATGTTTTTCCATTTTCTATATAGTATGTAGTACCATCTTCTGTAACTCCTGTAGGTTGTACACCTTGATTAGCTAATGTAAATCCATAATTATCACTGGTAGGTGAGGTGTCTACATTTCCATCTCTATTATAGGCATACTCCGCAGCTTCTTTATAATCTCCTGTATCATAATTACCAGATTTTTCTGCTGATACAAGAGCTTCTCCCATTTCTTCTGGAGATGATTCTCGTGGTTCTGGATTTAACGTATTGTTAATTTCCTCTTGCTCACCCGCTATCCGAGACTGTACCCAATTATTAAACCCATCAGATATTGTTTCTTTAATTTCTTCAATACTTGGTAAGGATACAGAGTTATGCTTAGCTCCCATATAAGGGACATAAGACCCACTTTGTCCACTTTTTCCTGATATTTCATTAGTAGCATAGCCAAAAATAAAAGCGATTTGCTGTAAACGTTCTGGGTCCACATATTCTTTCCCATCTGGTCCTTTAATTTTACCAGCCCATTTTTTGAATTGTGGCATCATAGCCTCAGATAATCCAGCAGCATATACACCATCGTTAAATTCTCCACCACCAATTTTTGCAGTAGTACCACCAACTAAACCATGTAATGCAATCTTTCGAGGATCCCCATCTTTCCAGCCTTCATGCTTAGCAATTTGATGGATTGCTTCATTAGCATTAATACTAAATAGATGAGCTAGCTGTTGCTTTTCTTCGATAGATTTTTTATCAAATATGGATTGTAATTCATTAAGAGAATGTTCTATATCAGTATTAATAGCTTTTACATCTATCATTCGTCCATTCTCCACAATTTTTCCATCACTAATTGCACTTTTAGTTATAGAGGAGGATTTCTTATGGGCGCCAACACCGCCTGTTGGAGTTAAACCAATATGCTTATAGATTTTATCAAACTCTTTTTTACTTTTTGTTTTGCTACTACCAAAATTATTATATTGTACTCCATTATCTCTTACGGTGTACTCAGCTTCATTTTGGATATCATTTATATCTAAATGTCTTGTGGTCAATGAATTCTTATCTTTATTAGCTTTACTTGATATAATAGCACCTTTCAATGAAGTTGTATTACCAGTACTTATATTATATCCATTATCACCAGCAAAAATACCAGCTTGGTCAGTAACCGTTTTAAGTTTACTATCTATTCGACCTACACTTCCACCTACACTTCCAACAGTTCCTTTAAATTTAGGTGATGTCGAAACTGAAAAACCTACAGATTTACTATGTTCCTTAAAATTATCTATACTTTGTAAACTCTCAATATTAAGATTATTACCAGTATTTACGGTTACACCTCTTCCGCTAATTTTAGATCCTATAATCTCAGTATCACGTTTTGCTTTAATTTGTGCTAATTCTACAGCACGAATTGATGTTGGTTTATAAGTTACTTGATCAGTTACTCCATTCTGTTTAGCAAGGCTTCCACTTGCATCAAATCCTAACAAACTACCTGAAGTAAGGCTTAAACTAGCCCCTACACTCCAACCACTATGTTTATAATTATCTTTAGCTTGAAGAGTATTTTTGCCTGCACTCAAGTTTATATCACTAGCAGAATTTATGTTTACTTCTTTTGCTAATATATCTTGACCAACTAAATTAACCCCTGATTTAGTTGCATTATTAGCTTTAATATTTACACTTCCATCACTAATAATTGTACCACCATTATATTCATGTACATCTATTGATTGATTTTGATGTTGAGAAGTACTACCAATTGATACTGATAAATTAACAGCATTATCAATATTTTTAGCACCACGTTTATCTTTTCCATCGACTTTTTCTACTTTACCAGTCTCGGAATTCCTAATTTTTTCTCCTTTTAGAGCTTCATCAACAGCATAGTAACCATCTTGGAATTGTTTACGTGCCTCATTTAGCTCTAATGCAGCCAACCGTTTATCATTACGAGAGCCAGCTTGTTTTATAGTACGTGTTCCATTTGTAACTGCATTAATAGCCGCACCGCCAAGTGAAACCGTAAGGCCAGATTTTTTATAGCTTTCATTATGTGACGCTGATGTATTATCAACATTTCCATCTAAAATGACATTAGAGCCAGATAAGTTTACACCATTCTTACTCACAATATTACCACTAGTTAATTGTAAAGTATCATTAGATTGTATATTTATATTACCATTTGTACTTGCAATAGTACTACGAGCAGTAACTTCTTCGTGTCTACTATCATCAGAATTAATTCGCTCTTTTCCTATAGAGAATCCTATCCCTGCACCACCAAGTAATCCGGACTTTTTATGATGATAGCCACTATTGCTATCAAGTATATGTTTATCTGCTCCAATATTGACTTCTCCACCTGATAGTTCAACATTATCTTCACCAAGGATAGTTACAGACTTACCTTCTATAGAATTGCTTGCTTTAATATTAACTGTTTTACCACCTATATTAGAGCCAGATACTGTTTCTATATGTGAATTATCTATTGCATCTATACTTTCACGTTTAGCAATACTTTTCTTTCGTTCTTGTAAGCTATGTTGTTCTGTTGCAATATCTTTAGCTGATTCAAACTTAACATTATCAGCATTAATATTTACATCATCTTTCGCCAGTATATCAGACCCTTTTACCTTAACATCCTGGTTCGCATTAACTTTAACTGACTTACCTTCTATACTACTACCTACTGAATTAGTAAAATTACCTTCAACATGAGTTTCTGTAGTAATAGAGTGTCCACCACCAGATTTTCCCTTATGATAGTGATCCTCTTTTATATTCAAAGAAGCATCTTGTGTAGATAGTTCAACATTTCGGCCGGCATTAACCTCAATATTTTCCTTACCTTGAACTATCCCTGCATTCATAACTACATCTCTATTAGATTTTATATTAATATTTCCTTGACCCTCAATAATACCTTGATCAATTGTTGTTACAACCTCTTTTCTTTTATTTCTATCATCCCAAACAATTTCATTATCACTTGAAATATATTTTTTACCATTATTAATAACATCTCTATCTGCAGAGATTGATAATTGGCCTGATGCACTATTTTGTTTAATGTGCCCACCTTCATTTATAAAATCTTGATTAGCATGAATTAGAACATTAGATTCACCAACAATAGTTCCTGTTGTATTAATTACATCAGTTGTAGCATCTATAATTGTATTATTACCCGAAATTAAACCACCATTATTATGAATATTATTACCGATAATATTGGTATTATTATCAGCTATAATACTACCACTATTATTTAGCTTATCAACATTTAAATTAATAGACTCCCCTTGTACATTAGCTCCTCCATCGGCCCTTTTTGTTTTAGGCGCCAAATATAATGTAGGCACTAAAACTGTTTCAGTTTTTCCATTTGGTAATACTACTGAATTGCTAACTAATAATACAACATCCTCTTTAAGGTTATTTTGTTCAGCTACTGTTAATTCACGGCCTAAAGCTATAGATTGTGATTTCGTAAGATTAATTCCTGCATCCATTAATTTACGATATTGTTCTTCAGCAGTTAAACCAGACTGCAATCTATTTTTTCCAGTTTGACGAAGAATTTCTTGCATTACTAATTGCTGTTCATAATAACCATCCCCTAAACGTTTTTGTACATTCATAGGATCTAATTTCAATCTATTTAATACATAATCGGATGACAAAAAGTTTCGTCTATTTGTAAAGTTAGGATCTGTTTCCATAATATAAGACGTATTGGGGTTTTGGGAAACCTTACTTATAGAATTTAATAATGAAATATCCTGACCTATATTGGTTTTGCTATTTAAATCATTTGATTTAAACACTGATAATGGTAATTTAGTATTTAATTCTGTGACCTTATGATATGGTGCGGTATCAATGTTTGTAGAGTCTTTTCCGCGATGATGATGTCTACTATAAGATACCGCAGTTCCGTCTTCTATTATGTATTCTTTAGAAGATGGATTTGTCTGCTCAAATTTTTCTATTTTACCTGTTAATTCCCCTGCTGAACTAATTTGACTACTATCATTTTTGACATAATCTGCAGTAATTTCTAGGTCACCACCAGAAATAATTCGGGCTGGTTTAGATGTATCAACTACATCCTTATGTTTTGTTCTAGTATAATTATAACGAACCCAATCATCTTTGTGATCTTTTTTTGCATAAAATTGTAAATTCTCGGCCTCAACAACCACTTGATCAATATCATCTGTTAATTCATTAAGACGATATATTTTAGGATCCTTAATCGTAAATTTTTCACCAGGATAATCATTAACAGTAACTTCATCCTTAATGGTCTCTACTTCACCGACTTGAACTCGTTTTAAAGTAACTCCACCATTTATATTATTGATTTCCTTTGCAGTTATTTTCCCTCCAGTTCCCGCTTCTATGGTTGAACCAATGTTTGTAATATTATCTATTTTCCCTGATATAACTCCATCATAAGATATATTGCGACCGATTTGTAATTTACCATCAGTTTTTATTACACTACCATTAGTATTAGAAAGAGTTTGTCCTGCGATAGATAAACTATTCTGAGCTAGGATAATAGGGTTTTTATTTATTGCTTGATTACCGTTTTGAGATAAAGAATCTACTACAAAAGTTGCATTATCAGCATAAAATTTAGCTTCACCCAATTGGTCAAAACTCTTAGATTTAATATATGCATCAGATGAAGTAACTGTTCCTGTATTTTGTACTCTACCATTAACATCTAAAGATAAAGTATCACGCGCTAAAACTATACCTTTATTATTAACACCTAAACCATCATTAGTTCCAACTAAATAAATGCTATTTGCATACATCCCTCCAATTTTAGCAACGTCTAAACCTATTTTACTAGACTCATTATTTTTAGTAACATTTATTACCTTACCATCACTATTTACATTTACGGTATTTTGTCCAGAAACCATCTGAAGATCGTTGGCCCATAATTCACCATTTACTTTAATTGCTTCCGCTAAAATATCAGTTCTAGCAGTTTTAGATGTATTAAGACCTTTAGAATCAATATCTATAGTACCTTGATTTATTTTATAGGCGGATATAGTCCCATTATCTATAATTGGTTTACCTGTAGTTAAGGTAGCAGCATTAGTATTAATAAATGTACCATTATTAATAGATATTCCATTAGGGTTTGCGATTATAACATGAGCCTTATTCCCTGCAACTTCAAGAGCGCCATTCATAGCTGTAGAGTTAGTTCCAGTTACTTCATTCAATATTGTTTTAGCAGTGGGACCAACTAAATTTGGATTTCCCATAATATAACCAGCTAACTCTGTAGATACTGGACGATTAGCATTATTTAAGATTAAGCCATCATTATTAATATTAAAAGAATCATATTGGTTATGAGATAAACCTTTATCATTCGGTGTATTAATATTAACTATAGATATACCATTACTAGCTACATCCATTTTGGGACCTAAACGGCTTGAATTTGGAACCACTGGATTTGCCATCGCTAATGGAATCCAAGGACTTGTATTTGTTATTAATAATGCTACTAATAATGATGATGCTGCATATTGTTTTGTATTCATCAATCTCTCCTACACTTATTATATATAACTCTCAACTTATGTATTTTATATTTATGGCTTTAATTTAGTCATATTTAATTAATAGAAATTTCTAAAACTGATACCCTACTCTAAACGCCCAAACACGTGTATCGGTCGTGAAACCTGCTGGTTTTTTTAACGGTGTTCCTAATGAAATATCATAATTAAATGTATTCTTGATATTACCACGTAAACCAAATACACCACCTATTAAGGTATTACCGATTTGAGTTTCTGTAGATGGTCCCCATACATGACCAACATCTATGCCAATATATGGTACTATACTCTGATTTTTAAATGGTAATGACCATTCATTTTGTACATAGTATCCTGAATCTCCACGTAATGTCTCTTCGCCACTAAAGCCACGAACAGAATATCTGCCACCAATACTAAATTGATCCGTTCCAAATAAACGTTTATCTGTAAACTGACTTCTGAATCGCATAGTATATAAACCTTGTTTATGACCTATATTAATCCTGCTTTGTATTTGCCCTTCAATACCGGCCATTTTATAAAGAGTTGTTGGATTACTAGCTACACCTTCCCAGTTTTGTACTTTAGCCCCTAGGCCCTTTATCCCTTGTCTATAAAACAAATAAATATCTGATACAGTATTTCCCTTATATTGACGATGAGATAGGCCTAATTCTACAGATGACGTATGTTGCTCTTGAACACCAATTTCTACATCTTCTAAATAACTATGACGAGATTTATGAGTAATTTTAGCTACTGCAGATGTTTTACTTCGACTAGTTCGATTCAACAAATGCTCCATAGATAGTTCAGTTCCTCTTGTTGTCCCAGATGATGTAAAGGCATTTGGCATAAAAACTAATTGTTCGTATTTATATTTATACGTTGATAGTCGATATGTTTGATTGCCATTTGGAATAGTATAACTAAACGCATATTGCTTAGAATCTTGTCCATTATTATTATCTAAGTTTTTTGTAAAGCTAGTTGTTAAGCTATCATTTAATCCTATAAGTTGACTAAAAGACAAATAAGTTGTACCTTGATATTTTCCAGTTGATTTGTAACCTGAATTATCAAGCATTAACGAGCCATGTACAAAACCTTTTTGCGTAACTGTTAATTTAATAATAGAATGTAAAGGTTTATTCCCTGGTTCAATATCCATCTTAATATCCTGACCTGGTACACTGCGCATTTGATCAATTCCCTGTTCTAATACCTGTCTACGAAGAATATTGCCAGGACGAATTGAAAATGCACTTCTCCAATTAGATCTTGCTTTTGAATTAGTTAATACTATATCCTCAACATAGCCTGGTAAAATTTCAAGAATTAATGTACCAGACTGCAAGTCTTGGTTTGGTATAATAACTTGACTCGTTATATATCCATCAGATAATATCTGCTCTTGTAAATGTCTTTGTAAAAAAGAAAGTCCTTCCTTTCCTACTTTTTGATGTTCATATGCAGATAACCTATTTTTATACTTCTTAAATCTTGGTTCTGATGAATTAACAATAATCTTATCAATTTTAAACGAAACAGCTTCTTTAGGTAAAATTGTTACTGCAGAGTCATTTAATTTATCATATTCTGATTTTTGACGCGACAAAGCGGCTCCAGCCATTGGTGCTTCTGCGCGTTGACGCAATAAAGCATCGGCTCGAGCCGCTTCCTGTTGTTCATATGGTGACGAAATATTCGTAGCATAAATAGAGCTACTTAAAGAGCTAATAATTAAAGTACTCGCTAAAATCTGGTACACTTGCTTCATAATCCCTCTCCTTTCAAATATATAGAGAGATTATAAACCAAAGAAATATATTTTGTAAACGAATATTTAAAATTTTCACGAATTCTTTATCTTTTAAGCTTACTGTTATTAGCTGCTTTATTTATAATTTTTGAACAAAAAACTGTGATGAGATTTCTAAACCTCATCACAGTTTTATATTAGTTAAATTTAATTTTGATAAATTTACGCTTACCTACTTGAACGATCATACCATCTTCAAGAACTAGGTTTTCTTCGCCGTATTTTTCACCGTTTACTTTGAACGCACCAGCTTTAATGGAGCGGCGAGCTTCACCATTAGAAGCAGTCAAACCAGCATCCGTACAGAATTGTGGTACGAAAATAGCTTCGCTAGGTTTATCCATAGCGTATTCAGGAATATCGGTTGGTAATGCGTGTTGTTGGAATACGCGTTTAAATTCATCTTCCGCTTCTTGCGCTGCTTGTTCACCATGATATAAACGAACGATAGTTTTTGCCAATTGCATTTTTGCATCGCGTGGGTGCAATGTGCCATTTTCTAAACGTTCTTCCATGTCTTCTTGATCTTCGATAGACATATCCGTAACGAGCATGAAGTAACGCATCATCAATTCATCAGGAATAGACATGGCTTTACCATACATATCTTTAGGTGCTTCATCGATACCGATGTAGTTACCCAAGGATTTACTCATCTTTTGAACGCCGTCAAGGCCTTCGAGCAATGGCATAGTAATAACTACTTGAGGCTCTTGTCCTGCCAAATCTTGTAGGTGACGACCCATAAGTAAGTTGAAAGTTTGATCTGTACCACCAAATTCAACATCTGCATGCAATGCTACAGAGTCTTGACCTTGCATCAATGGATACATAAATTCATGTACACCAATAGGACGACCTTCTTTGTAACGTTTATCAAAGTCATCGCGCTCCATCATACGTGCTACTGTATAAGAACTTGCCAAGCGAAGTACATCAGCGAAGTTCATGGATTCAAGCCATTCACTGTTATCGCGTACAATTGTTTTTTCAGGGTCTAATACCTTAAAGATTTGTGTCTTATAGGTTTCCGCATTTTTTAATACTTCTTCCTTAGTAAGTGGTGGGCGTGTTACGCTTTTACCAGTAGGGTCACCAATACGAGCCGTAAAACCGCCGATTACAATAACCACTTGATGGCCAAACTCTTGGAACAAGCGAAGCTTACGAAGTGGTACGGTATGACCTAAATGAATGTCAGGAGCCGTAGGATCGAGGCCCAATTTTACGATCAATGGTTTATTCTCTTTAATGGAACGTTCTATTTTTTTGACTAAGTCTTCTTCATTAATTATTCCAGATACGCCATGTGTAATTTGGCGCACTTGTTCTTGTGCTGTAATCATGGAAATCCTCCTACATAAAATCTGTTCTTTATAGTATACCATTATAAATAGGCTTTCACAATTATATATAGTGTTTGTTTTATGTCTTTTATGGTATACTATTTATAACTGCGTAATATATTTTACGTTATATTTACTTTAAAAAAGAGGTGACTCTATGGGTAATAACTCAAATATAAGAGCTCGTCGTAAGCCAGCTCCTAACCCGAGCAATCCAAAGGCATCAACTAAAAAGACGATTTGGATGATTGTATTATTACTTGTTCTTATTGTAGCCGGTGGCGGTTGTGGTTTTATAAGCGCTACCATGTCTAATCTTCCAGATGTATCTAACGTAAGACCATCTGCATCGTCTCAGATCTATGACGTACATGGCAATTTAATTACTACGGTTCACTCCACAGAGAATCGTTTGCCAGTCCCAATTAATGAAGTACCAAAAGAATTACAAGATGCTTTTGTAGCTACTGAAGACTCCCGTTTTTATAGCCATCATGGTATCGACCCTATCGGTATTTTACGTGCTATTTGGGTTAATGTTGTACATAGTGGTGTAGCCGAAGGTGGTTCTACAATCACACAACAATTGGCTCGTAATGCATTTCTTTCCCAAGACAGAACTCTTAAACGTAAGATTTCCGAAGCTTTATTAGCACTTAAAATCGAACAGCACTATACCAAACAAGAAATTCTTGAAATGTATATGAACCAAATTTATTTTGGTCAAGGTGCTTATGGTGTTCAATCAGCAGCTCATGTTTACTTTGGTAAAGATGTACGCGATTTAACATTAGCTCAATGTGCTATGCTTGCTGGGTTACCTCAAAGTCCTAACTACTACTCCCCATTCAACAACTTAGAAGCCGGTAAAAAACGCCAGGCTGTTGTATTGGGCCAAATGGTTAAGTATGGTTATCTCACACAAGATAAAGCCGATGCAGCTCGCGAAGCAGATTTAGGTTTAGTTGCTAAGCAAGAGCAAACTCACGAAAACAACAATGCATCTTATTTTATCAATTACGTAATTGCTCAAATTTCTGAAAAATATGGTGATGATGCAATCTATAAAGATGGTCTAAAAATTTATACCACTCTCGATATGGATGCTCAAAATGCTGCAGTTGCAGCAATGCAAAACCTACCAACTATGTATACTGATCAAAATGGTCTACACCAACCACAAGGTGCTATTGTAGCAATGAATCCACATAACGGTTATATTGTTGCCATGGTCGGTGGTCGTGGAGATGATGCCTTTAACCGTGCATCACAAGCGGAACGTCAACCAGGCTCTGCTATGAAACCATTTGTTTACTTAGCTGCTATTCAATCTGGTAAAACTCCAGGTTCCATTGTTGATGACAGTCCTGTTGATTTTAATGGATGGCGTCCTCAAAACTATGAACGAAACTTTGATGGTAATATTACGTACCGTTATGCATTACAACATTCTCGTAACGTACCAGCTGTAAAAATTGCTGATGAAGTGGGCATGTCTAAGATTATCGACTTAGCTAAAAAGATGGGTATTACTACCTTAACTGATGAGGATAATAACTTATCAACAGCTCTTGGTGGTTTAACTCATGGTGTTTCACCATTAGAAATGGCAGAAGCCTATGGCGTACTAGCTAATGGTGGTGTTAAGGTTCAACCTACAGCAATTATAAAAATTGTAGATCGCAACGGACAAGTGGTGGAAGAAAATTCCATCCAAGAAAAGCGCGTCGTTGAAGAAAAAGATGCTGCTATCATCACAGATATGTTAGAGTCTGTTATCACTGGTGGTACTGGTCGTAATGCTGCTATCGGTAGACCTGCAGCTGGCAAAACAGGTACAACAGATGATGAAAAAGACGCTTGGTTCGTTGGATATACGCCTGATTTAGTTGCTGCTGTTTGGATTGGCGATGACTACGGTTCTGAAACATTAGGTATTACCGGTGGTTCAACGCCGGCAGTAATGTGGAGACAATTTATGTCGGCCGCATTAGCTAATACCCCTGCTTCTGACTTTAATGTACCTGCTAGTGCTCAAGCGGCTGTCAGCGAGGGCCATTATAACCCAGTAAAAGAAGCTCCGAAAAAGGACGATAAAGACAAAAAAGATGACAAAGATAAAAAGGATGATAAGAATAAAAATGATGCCATCTCAAACGATGATGACTCATCATCCAAGGTAGAATCTACAGATTCCAAACCAAGTCAATCGAAGTCTAAAAAAGAGAAGAAAAAAGATCGCTAACCACTAGCGAAGCAACATACAAAGAGGCAAAACCACATGGTTTTGCCTCTTTTCTATTACAAAAAAAGAAGCAGACTCATAGTTGTCTGCTTCTTATCTAGTACTATCGTAAGGATTGTATATTATTTTAACACTACATTTGTAGCACCTGCGCCACCTTCATCATAGCCCGCAGTTTCAAAATGTGCTACTTGTGGCAAGGTTCGTAAATACTGATGAACGCCTTCGCGCAATGCACCAGTCCCTTTACCATGAATGATACGAACTTGGTTGATGCCGCCTAATAGGGCTTGATCAATAAATCGACCTACAGAAACAACAGCTTCATCTACGGTTTGACCGAGAATATTAATCTCTGTACGCACTTCTTTTTGACGTTGTACGGCAGAGCCACCTGCTTTCTTACGTGTTTTAGGTTGAGCCCTAAGATTATCTCGTTGAATCTTATTGGATTCTTCTCTCGTAGTAGATTGCAATTCATTTACTTTCACAGTAGCAGATAAACCATTGATATCTACAGTAACACGATTGCCCTTAATGGATAAAACCGTCCCTAACGAGCGCAAAGATGTGACATATACGACTTGACCAACAGCAACTGCATCAATAGATAATGTCTTACGATCATCGTTCACCGGTGCCTCTGGCACGTGAACATTAGAGATTCCTTTACGAGCTGCATTGATGGCGGATAGGCGCTTATCCTTATTTGTCTCAGAGAATTGAGCCTTTAACTGTTTAATGATGGCTTCCCCTTCTACGCGGAGACTACGTTTCATCGATTCCGCATCAGCTTGAGCCTTCGCTAACATCTGTTTGCGTTTTTCATTAAACTGTTTCTTTTCTCTTTCTAATTGACCACGCATGCGACGTGTTTCATCTAATTCTTTTTTGAGTGCCCGTTCGCGTTCCGATGATTTACGTAATTGTTCGTTCAAATCAGATAAAACGGTTTCCATTTCGCTACTACCAAATTTAGATTTGTAATCACGAGCGCGATTGACGATGTCCTTTGGTAACCCCAAACGCGCTGCAATGCTCAATGCATGACTACTACCAGCTACGCCAATATGTAATCGATAGGTAGGTTTTAAGGTTCGCTCATCAAATTCAACATGACCATTCTCGATACCTGCCGTATGGTACGCATAGTTCTTTAACTCATTATAGTGAGTACTTACCATCATGAGCGTTCCCTTTTGCCGGAAGAACTCAAGTATGGATACAGCTAAAGCACTACCTTCCTCCGGATCTGTGCCGGAGCCGAGTTCATCGAGTAGCACAAGATCATTAGGACCACAATGTTTAATAATAGAAATCACTTGTGTCATATGTGCAGAGAATGTAGACAAGCTAGCTTCAATGCTTTGTTCATCCCCAATGTCTGCAAAAATATTGTGAAAAATCGGCAATATAGAACCGTGATCAGCAGGAATAAATAAACCGCTTTGGTTCATAAGGGATAATAAGCCAAGTGTTTTTAATGATACCGTTTTACCACCCGTGTTGGAGCCAGTAATCAATAAAATTCGATAGTCCGTACCCAAACGAATATCTGTAGGTACAACTGTATTGGCAGGAATCAACGGATGGCGAGCACGCATCAAATTAACGTCACGCCCTTCGCTCAATGTGGCTTGTACTGCCTTTTGAGCTATTGCAAGTTTTGCTTTACCATAGACAAATTCAATATGGGATACCTTTTCACAGGCATCCATCAGATCATTACTATGTTGTTTGATAAGGGCTGAAAGTTCCTTATAAATGCGTAATACCTCTTGCTCCTCACCAATTAAAGCTTCTTGCAAGTCATTGTTTAGCTGTACAAGTCGCATCGGTTCAATATATAATGTTTGCCCTGTTGCAGATCGGTCGTGAATTAAACCATCAAAATATTGGCGATATTCTTGCTTAACAGGAATTACATAACGATTGTTGCGTTGCGTAATAATCGCTTCTTGGAAATATTTCTGATTATCCTTGTCATGCAATATGGCTTGAATATCGTGTTTAATACGATCTCGCGTCTTACTAATCGTATTCCGTAGGCTCGCCAATTTAGGAGATGCTGTATCGAGCAGTTCCCCTTTTTCATCAAATACACGTTTTAACCGTTGTTCCACACGGTCCATATTTGGCATGTCTTGCATCCATAAAGACAATAATGGGTATTCCATATACTTCGCTCTAAAGAACTTCGCCATACGTTTATAGGCACCTATGGTTATATAGACATCCCATATGGCTTCTCGTGAAAGCACAAAATCCTTGCGACTCTTTTTACAAGATTCACGTATATCTCGAGTTCCCCCTAAAGGTTGCTCGATTTCTGTTTGCCAAGAGCGCAGTGCTTCTGCTGTTTCATCTAAAGCCTCTTGAATCTTTTCTCGATTCGTCATAGGTTCCAATGCTAAAGCCATTTCTTTAGCAATAATAGAGCTACAATGACGAGCCAACTCTTCTTTAATTTTTATAAAATCTAATACATCTTCATTAAACAATGTACTACCTCGTTCTATAAAATACCTCTAAAATAATGTCCCCGTGTAATAGATTCGCCTTGGGAATCTATTTTCTTAGGTGGTGCCTCCATCGTACCCATTGCTATGCCAACATATTGGGATACAATATCTTTCACATAACTTGGTTTCATATGACGACCATCTACGCGTAATATGGAAATTCCTTTTTGTAATAACATAGGTACATAGGCTCGCATATCCATTTCATGACTATTCATGATGTGCATACGACAGTATGGATCCGTACGAATTGGGAATATTTCACCTTTTCTATCCTTTAAGGAATAGGATTGTGTAATACACGGCATAGGACAATTTACCTTGCTACCAGTTCCCACAAAACTAGCAATGGCACAGTATTCGGAAATCATCATTTCCGTATAGCCATGAACCATCGTCTCAATAGGGACGTGACTATGTTTAGCTAGTTCCGTAATTTGTTTTAAGGTCAACTCTTGCGATGGATTTACACAACTTATGTGTAACCGTTCCCAGAAATGCAATGTAGGGGTATTGAAAATATTAAGGCCTGTATCAGCCTCAATGGCACCTGTATATCCTAATTCACGGAGCCATAATAATGCTTGTGGCACGTGAATAGAAATACTATCTGGATGAGCCTGTACGATTGCCTCTAATGTATGTTTATATGCTTCTACTTCATCATCTTTCACAACTCGTGGTGTAGCAAAGGTGCAAATCACATCATATTGAGCACATAAACGGACCACCTCATCATATATAGATAACGCATATGGTGTACGACTCAGTCTATCACCACCAAAAACGATTTTCTGTGCTCCACCAGAAATTGCTGCTTTCATACTCTCTATTTCATCGACACGAGCTGAAATCATAGGACAAGTATAATAGGGTAACTCGTGTTGCGCCTTGAAATCATAATCTACATCGCCTGTTACTTGCAATGCTTGCCATGATTCTACATGATGTGTAATTAACGCTGTTTCTAATGCAGTTACGGCATCACGACGTAGTGCATTAAGAACGCTAGCAGGCCACATATAAGGGCCATCAGGGATGTCTACATAGGAAAGCCTAAATAATGTATTTCCTAAACGTCCTAATTGTTCAGATACCTTTTCTAAAGAGGTTGGTACTTTATTCGCAATAGCCGGCACATAGTCATTGGTAACAGTTATACTAAGTCCAGAATCTAAAATGGCAGTTAATTCAGTATAATTTATTTCACCATTAGAACCAACACTGAGATATACAGACATATCATATTTACGGGTAAACTCTTGTAAGCCTCGTGACTTTGTATTCTTTGGTGTAGATGCTAAATATAATTGACCTACTGCTAAGCCCTCTGCGGGTCGACCTTTATACAGCGTATCGGATACACATGTCCATTCGTCATCTACCGTATAATAGGTAACACTGCCATTAGATTGTAATATTTTAACTAATGAACCTTGTTCAATAGGTTCTGTTAAGGATAAGTAAACTTCCCCTTTTTTCGTATACGATTCGCCGATTGGCTTACCCTGGTGATTTGGCGCCACTACGGTCATCATTTGTCGACCTACCGTATCTTCTAAATAGGCTGTGGAAAATCCACGATTAAATCCAGAGGCTAGTGCTTTACGTTGATTTTCGTGAATTGATGCGTCATCCAATATCTCTCTATAAGTACCTATCACTTGACGAACATAGGATACCTTTTTCATACGACCTTCTACCTTAAAGGATGTAACACCAGCCGCTACGAGTTCGTTCATATGCTCACTATAATTGAAATCCTTTGGACTTAGTAAATAAGCTTCATGTTTAGGTAACACACTTTCACCCTTAGAATCCAATAATTCATAAGGTAAGCGACAAGGTTGTGCACAAGCACCTCGGTTGCCACTTCGTCCACCGATGAAAGAACTCATCAAACATTGACCTGAGTAGCATACACATAATGCACCATGTACAAATACTTCAATTTCTGCCTTACAATGTTTGCATATATGTTGAATTTCCTTAAGACTTAATTCACGAGCCAAAACAACACGTGTAAAGCCTAGGCTTTCATAAAAACGAACCGCATCAAGTGTAGCAGCCGTCATTTGTGTGCTCCCATGAAGATGGATGTTTGGTGCAACACGTTTTGCAATTTCTGCAACAGCTAAGTCCTGCACGATGATGGCATCTACACCAATGGAATCTAAATCCTTAATATACTGTTCAAGGTCCTTCAGTTCCGTATCGCCAATCAAAATATTAACGGTTACATACACAGACACATCTAAAATATGTGCTAATCGTACAGCCTCACGCAATTCATCAATACCAAAATTGGCTGCATGAGCCCGTGCGTTAAAAACCTTGCCCCCTAAATATATAGCATCTGCCCCCGATTCTAAGGCGGCCATAAAATTTTCCATCGTACCCGCTGGTGCTAATAATTCCATAATAAATCCTTTCTGACTCATTACCTATACCTTCTATTATACAACAGGGGATAGATAGACATAAAAGGGTTTACCATAAGGTAAACCCTTTCACGATGATTTATCGTAATTTACAATTTTTAGTTGCTAATGCATCAATAATCGCTTGAATTGCACCATCAATGTCTTCATCATTTAATGTGCCTTCCATCGATCTAAATTGTAAATTATAAGCTAAGCTACGATAGCCTGCTTCAATATGTTCCCCTTCGTAAACGTCGAAGATAGATACGGATTCTAAGTATTCTCCGCCATGTTCCTTAATAAGCGCTACAATATCACCACTTGTAACAGATACTGGTGCTACAATAGCCAAGTCACGACTTGTACCTGGGAATTTACTGAATGATTGATATCTAAATGGCGGTACTATAATGGATAATACAGCTTCCAAGTCGATTTCAAACATATATACTTTACCAGACAAATCGAAGTTTTTAACCACTTGTGGATGTAATTCACCATAGTTTGCAATCGTTACACCATTGACTGTATAATGTGCACTTACGCCTGGATGATAATAGCTTTCACTAGATGGTTGAATATCATATTGAGTCAATCCTAATTTAGCTAGTAAACCGTCAACTACACCTTTTACATCATAGAAATCAGTGTCGCGTTGCGCTTGGTTCCATGCGGCCTCTGTAACCTTGCCCATCATAATACCACATGCCATAGGGCGTTCATGCGGTACTTCAGTTAATGGCAATGTCTTTGGTTCATACACATTAGCGGTTTCAAATAACCACAAATCCTTATTTTGTTGAGCAATATTGCGTTTAGCAGCTTCAATAACAGCTGGCACCAACGTAGTTCTCATATATGGGAACTCTTCGGAAATAGGATTTAGGATTGGAATAGCAGTATAACGACTGTCACCTTCTGGTAACATCATATTCGTAAGGCCATCTTTGTGCATGAAACTAAATGTAATGATTTGGCTAAGACCTGCATGTGCTAAGTAATGCGTTACTTCTTTTGTTAACGCTTTCTTAGGTGTCATACCGCCGGAGGATAGTATCGCTACAGGAATTGTAGGCGCAATATTATCATAGCTTACGATACGCGCCACTTCTTCTGCAATATCAGGCATAACAGTGACATCATCACGCCATGTTGGAACGAGTGCTTCGATGGTATCACCAGATTCAGTAATATCGAATTCAAGCTTCGTTAAAATATCTACCATTCTATCTTTTTCAATAGATGTGCCAAGATAATCATTGATTTGTTCTGCTGTGAAAGTTACAGTGCGTTGTTCTACTGGTTCTGGATATACATCAATAACACCAACACTCACCTTACAAGAAGGACAGATTTGTTGTAACAATTGTGCAGCACGATCGATAGCATATGCAGTATATTTATGGTTTACACCGCGTTCAAAACGACCAGATGCTTCGGAACGCATACCTAATGCTTTGGATGTACGACGAATAGATGGTCCATTAAATACAGCAGCTTCAAACAAGACGTTCGTAGTTTTATCTGTTACTTCACTAGTAAGACCACCCATAACGCCAGCTACGCCAATTGGGCCCTTTGTATCTGCAATGATAAGCATGGACTCATTGAGTTCACGTTCATTACCGTCTAGTGTAGTAAGTGTTTCACCAGCTTTTGCACGACGTGCAATAAGGGTATGGTCAGCTACACAATCATAATCATAAGCATGCATTGGTTGACCTAATTCAAGCATAACGTAGTTTGTTACGTCCACTACATTGTTGATAGGGCGAATGCCACTGTTACGCAAACGATTTTGCATCCACAATGGAGATGGTTCGATGGTAACATTCGTAACAAGACGGGATGTAAACCGTGTGCAAAGATCATGTGCTTCGATAGCTACAGATGCTTTACCTTCGATGGACTCACCATTTTCATTCACCATAATAACTGGGAACAAAGCCTTTTGATTTGTCATGATACCGAATTCACGGGACAAACCTACCATAGAGAAGCAGTCTGCACGATTAGCTGTTAATTCAAATTCATATACAGTATCATCAAGCATAAGTGCTTCTTTAATATCTAAACCAATTGGTGTACCTTCAGGGAAAATATAGATGCCTTGTGCTTCTTCTGGTCTTACCAAATCACTGGAAATACCGAATTCAGCAACAGAGCAGAACATACCTTCTGATACAACACCACGTAATTTACCTTTTTTGATTTCTGTACCATCTGCCAAACGAGATTTATGATACGCAACTGGTACGATTTGCCCTACTGCCACATTCGTAGCAGCAGTAACGATTTGCTTAGTAATTTCTTCTCCATCTTCAGATAAACATTGTACTTGGCACACTTGTAATTTATCTGCATCTGGGTGTTTTGTAATTTCTACAATTTTACCAGTATAGATTTTTTTTAAACCTGGATCCATAGAAAGTACTTCTTCTACAGGAATACCTGCTTGTGTCAATTCATCCGCTAATTCTTGGGCTGGACGATTTAGATCAAGAGGTACGTATTCATTCATCCATTGTAAGCTTGCTTTCATTTCTACCTCCTAAAATTGTTCCAAGAAACGGATATCATCTTCAAAGAATAGACGTAAATCGCCAATACCATATAACAACATGGCAATACGTTCTACGCCCATACCAAAGGCAAAACCTTTCACCTTATTAGGATCATAGCCATTAAGCTCAAGTACACGAGGATGTACCATACCACAACCTAAGATTTCAAGCCACCCTGTATGAGAGCATACACGACAGCCTTCACCACCACACATTACACAGGAGATATCTACCTCTGCAGATGGTTCTGTAAATGGGAAGAAGCTTGTACGGAAACGTACCTTTGTTTCATCACCAAACATATGGCGTAGGAATGTTTCAATGGTTCCTTTCAAATCAGCGAACGTAATGTGTTCATCAATAATCAAGCCTTCTACTTGATGGAATACTGGAGAATGCGTAGCATCATAGTCCCAGCGATATACCTTACCAGGCGCAATCATGCGAATCGGACTATTCGGTTCATGACGTTGCATGGTACGTGCTTGTACAGGAGATGTATGAGTTCTAAGCAAGAAATTTTCTGTAATATAGAAAGAGTCTTGCATATCGCGTGCTGGATGATCTTTTGGTAAATTAAGACATTCAAAGTTAAAGTGGTCTTGTTCAATTTCAGGACCTTCTTCAACGGTATAACCCATTTTCATGAAGAAATCTTCAATCATTTCATTAACAGTAGTCAAAGGATGAATATGACCTGTTTTTGGAGCTCTACCAGGTAGAGTGATATCGATTTTTTCCTCTTCTAAACGAGCGTTCATAGCTGCTGTTTCCATAGAGGACTTGATTTTATCGAGTTCTGCTTCTAATGCTTCTCGTACAGCATTCACAAAAGCACCCATCTTAGGGCGTTCCTCTGGGGATAGTTTACCCAAGCCTTTTAATAAAGCTGTTACTTCACCTTTTTTACCTAAATATTTTACGCGTACATCTTGCAACGCTTGTTGATCAGTGGCAGCTTTGATAGCTGTTAACGCTACCTCTTTTATGCGTTGTAATTCTTGTTCCATACAACAGTCCTCCTAAATTTCAAAGTTCATCCCTCATTATATCAAATTTGGGTCGTCTTCTTCAATGAATCGCCAAGGTAAATCAGGCAAAGGACGCTCTTCTAATACAAAAAAGGTACCTCTAGCTATATGCACAACTTCACCTAACTCGTTATAAATACGCGCAGTAGCCACCATCGTAGTTTTACCACTGTGTTCCACATTCGCTACACCACGCAATACTGTGCCGCCTTTGACAGCTTTCAAATAGTTACCATTAATATCAATGGTACTCACCGATTTTCCCAGTGTAAAGCATGCCGTTCCCATCAAGCTATCTGCAAAGCCAATACAAACAGCACCATGCAAATGGCCCCTAAAATTACAATACTCTGTTTCATTTGTTTGTAACGTCATTTCTGCATGACCAGGTTCTACAGTTGTCACCTCAGAATCTTTTACCCAGGAAAATGGATTCTGTGTACGTAATTCATTAAAATATTCCAATAATGTTGTTGCCATAATTTCCTCACTAAATTAAAAATAGTGCGTTACATCATACTTAATTGTATCATGCAACGCACT
>OKRY01001147.1_pt1 | contig 21879 bp, 16 predicted proteins | sample 1601121 | NCBI WGS metagenome assembly OKRY01 (sample SAMEA3541546, study PRJEB24748) | human gut metagenome | biome: human gut; feature: human-associated habitat; material: faeces | place: China | collected 2012
GATAGACAGAGTGCCTAAAATAGGCAGCAGCGCCGTGTAGATGAGCCGGAAGAACCAGGTCTTGCTCACAGGCGTGTTGTCGTCAAAGTACTTGCGCTTGGGATTATTGCCATAGTTCTTGAGCAAAGACGACATGCAGGTGATAGTGAGGATACAGGTGAGCTGCATGGTCCACCAAATCAATATCTCGACAGAGAAGAGAGTATACCCCAACAAGGAGGCAATATCACTTGCCAGGAATACAAAGAGCGACACCCAGGCATAGAAAAGGTCAGAAGCTGGCAGCTTGTTGGAGCTCTTACGCAATATCACCCACTGCCAGATAGTGCAAAGCAGCAGTATCGGTGGCAGGATCATGCTAGAGAGAATGTTCGGAATCAGAATGATACGGAAAGAGATAACAATAAAGCATATAGCCATGATAGGGGAGTAGATGCGGAAGCCAAATCTTATCTGCTTACCGTTGAGCCTTATCAGCAGAGACAGTAAGATGACACCCATGAGCCATGCGTATTCCACAAGAAGGCCAGAGGCCATAATGAGGAAGTTCTGAGCCACAGTGGCGTTGACGACACCAAGAACAGCGGCAAAGGTGACGACAGTAGCAGCCAGGATGATGCAGAGGCGCTTCGCCTTGAAGTTGTCTTTTGCATCAGTACCTTCCTCACCACCAAAGAGCCATTTGAGCAGAAAGCCAGCCTTATTCTTTCTGATAAGACGAGTGACGATAAATCCAATGACAAGGTAGCTCAGTCCGCCTGCCAAAAATCCATAGAAGACAATTATGCCGAGCAAGAATAGTATGATGCGGCTGTCCCAGTCGGAATTGAAATGCTTTGTGGGCTTATATTTGTCCACTACCGTCTCTGAGGTCTCCTTGAATTCCGACTCAAAATTCTTCAGAATCGTGAAGAAGCTCTGACCGCCATTGGTGAAGATACTGGTCTGAATCTCTGAATACCGTTTGATAGCATAGTCGTTGAGCCCTTTCAGTCTGTTCTCTGTGCGCCGGTAGATATTAATATACTGCTGACTCTCCGTACGGTTCTCATTGAGGATGCGTCGGATACTCACAGCGAGGGTCAGACACACATTGCGGTCTATTTTAGCCTTTTCCGACAGTCCTTCCGTATACATCGAGCTGAGATCCGTGATAAGCGAGTCGTAGCGGGCTATCTCCACATTGGCATTCTCCACATAGTTGCGGAAAGGCGCCACCGATTCACGAAAACTTTTATACTGCTCGGTAGCCTCATGGCAGGCATAAGTAAGGTCAAAGACATAGCCATTCTTCTGTGAATAGAGCATAATAGCGTTCTGCTGACTTCTGTTCATAGTGGTCATGAGCTGACGCATAATGTTGGCACGCTGCTCTTTCTGAGCTCCGGACTCCCGCTCCAACTTGTTATGGTTTTCGGTGAGTTCTATACGGAGCATAGTGAGGGTGCCCTCCAGGTCGCGCTCTTTCAGAACAGCATGAGAGGGAAGGCATTGCAATATGAAAATGACGACGAACAGTATTACTGACTTGCGCATAAGTACTTATTTATTATCATGCAAAGTTATAAAAAACTTTTGCCTTCTCTTTACATTGACCGAAAAATTGTTGTTTTTTTATAGCTGTGCAACTTTCATAAAAAAACCGCCACAACAACAGTCGTGACGGCAGAATCTATTAAAGATCGTAAAAATCTTAACAATGTTTGCGCGTGTAGAGGTCCATGTTATCAGAAGGCTTAAACACAATCTTGTCGTGAGCCTCGATGGTAATCTTCTCCTTGGTCTGCGGATTGATGCCCTGGCGCTCAGGAACCTGCTTGACAAAGAAACGACCAAAGTCAGGCAGAGCCAGCTCCTTGTCTCCCTTGGTCAGGTTATCAGCGATGACGCCGAGAACAGCGTTGACATATTTGGCAGCGTCATTCTTGGAGACTTCTGCACGTTCGGCTACACTTGCTATAAGTTCTGTTCTGTTCATATCTCTTTATTTTTGATTTTGCGATGCAAAGTTAAGGAAAATAAGTCAATATAGCGTACTAAATCCTTACTTTTATGTGATTAACTCTTCTTCCCCGTCAATTTATCGGCATAGAAGGCGATAGCTTTCTTCGTTATCTCTACGGCTTCTTCAATGGAGCAGTTCAGCCTGCCTCCGCTGGCATTCAGGTGTCCGCCGCCATTGAAGAATCGGGCAGCCATATCCTGCACAGAGAAGTCGTCTACCGAGCGCAGGCTGACCCATATCCGGTTCTTCACCCTGTCATCCTCACGCAGCGAGATGCTGACCTTCAGACCTTTTATCCGCAGGGGCACATTGACCAATCCCTCCACGTCGCCACGGATGAAGTGAAAATCTTTCATCTCCTGACTTGTCAGCGCATAGTAGCTGGCATGCAGGTCCTCGATGACATTGAGCTTCTGCGACATCAGATAGCCCCGCAAGCGGATGGCCCAGGAAGAATAGTTGTTGAAGACATTACGATAGATCTTGTCTTTGTCGATGCCCTTGGTGAGGAGCTGGCAGATGATGAAATAAATCTCCGGACAGGAAGAGTTATAGGTGAATCCACCCGTATCCGTCATCATGCCGCAATAATCGTAGACAGCAAACTTTTTTGACAATGTTTCGAAACCACCCAACTGCCACACCAAACGGAAGACTATCTCACAAGTAGAGCTCAAGTCAGGGAAGGAAATGGTCTGCTTGGCTGGAATGGTAGGTTCCATGTGGTGGTCAATAACGATTATAGAGGCCTGGCAGCTCTCCACGATCGGTGCGATATCATCGGTCCGCGCCAGGTCGTTGAAGTCCATGCAGAAGATGGTATCCGCCTTCTCTATCATCGCCTTGACCGCATCAGGATGCTTATCATATCTGACTATCTTGTCAGCCTCGGGAAGCCAACGCAGGAAGTCGGGGAAAGCATTGGGGACGACAATAGAACACTGCTTGCCGAAATGCTCTCTCAGATAGGTCGCCCATGCCAGACAGGAGCCTACTGCATCACCGTCGGGCTGAGAATGACCGATGAGGACTATGTTGTTGCCCTGCTGTATCTCTTTCTCTAATTTTGTGGCATCAGATGCCGTTAAAAGATTCAATTGCATAATGCAGGCAAAGTTAATAAAAAATCCTTTCGCAACAAACGGCCAGTCTCCTTTACCAGTCCCTTTTAAGGAAAAATCACAAAAGAAGCCGCCTTAGCGACGATTCTCCGAACAATTTCCTCAATAGGCTTTCAGCAGCAAGACTGTTGATGATGCTTTCCGTGGACAGACTTTATCTATTATCTGTCCTGCCTTTTCTTCTTCTGGACGGCAGCAATAATCGTCATAAGGATGTCCTGGTTGGCAGCACTGTCAATCTTGGCAGGTAAGGCATCGGCAAAATAATCGCTGACAACCTGATATTCCCCACAGACATCGACACCTATGACCTTCTCACGCTCTACCTGATGATAAAGGAACCGTCTGAGATCAGCCTCACGCATCTCACCCTGGTCCCAGTTAGTGACAGCGTCAGCAGGCGAGAGTGCATCCTTGTCGATGGAGATGTAGATGGTCTCTCCACCAGCAGGTTCCAGCTTTCCGCTAAGGAAGTCCTTGAATTGCTGCTCGGAAACAAAAGTGACCTTGTCCAGCAGACTTCCGTCTACCTTAAGCGCAGACTCTTTGGGGCATCCCAACACGAAGACATGCTTCAGGAAACGATTCTGAAGGATGACGGCTTTCACCCAGTCGCCACACGACAGCATGCCGTCGACCCGCGAGTCCTGCATATCGGTATGGTGATCGATAAGGACGAGCGAGAAAGGCTCCGTAATCATGTCGGTCCAGAACTTTGATACATAATGGTAGTCACCGGAGTCAAGGAAGTGGATGCCATGAGGACCGAAAGGCTGTATCTGCTCCTTGATAACCTTTGCAGCTTCCTTTGAGCAATAGCCATCAGTACCTGACAGCTCACGGAAGTCCATGCGGATAATCTCCGGATCTTTGTCAAAACTCTCTAAATTGTACGCACCTGAGAAGTTCATGACCACCACAGGCGCATTCTTTATTCTTCTCATAGGCTAAAAAAGCGGGGCATCCGCCGATGCCCCGCCAAACTGCTAAATCAAAAAATATAAATTGATAGGATGGATTACTTTCTCAAGTAACCGTCAACTTCAGCAGCCATGTCTCTACCGCTTGCCAGTGCTCTGACCACCAGGCTTGCGCCATTGGCAGCATCACCAGCCACGAAGACATTTTCAGGATACTCAGGCTGTTGCGGTCTGAGGAATCCCATGGCTAAGAGCACCATGTCAGCTTTGATAATCTCGGGATCCTTGGCAGGCTTCATGATAGGTCTGCCGCCTTCGGGATTAGGCTCCCAGGTTATCTCCTGCACCTTCACACCCGTGAGTTTGCCGTTTTTGCCGAGGAACTCCAACGAGTTGATGTTCCAGCGACGGATGCAGCCTTCCTCGTGGGCGAAGGTCGTCTTCAGTGTGCGGGGCCAATTCGGCCACGGATTCTTCGGGTCATCAGGACCGTCGACGGGCTTGGGCATAATCTCTATCTGTGTCACGCTCTTCGAACCTTGACGATGGGCCGTACCGATACAGTCAGAACCGGTATCACCGCCACCGATGACGAGGACATCCTTTCCTTTGGCGTTGACGAGCTCGTCCTTGCTGAACTCCTCACCTTCGAGGACGCGGTTCTGCTGAGACAGCATCTCTAAGGCGAAATAGACGCCCTTGAGGTCGCGGCCTGGAATCTTCAGATCACGGGCCTGCGGCGTGCCGGTGCAGATGACGACGGCATCGAAGTCCTGCGACAGCTGTGTGGCGGTCACCGTCTTGTCTTTGGCCAGTGTCGGATCGTTCTGAATATTCAGATCAGCCTTGTCGCTACCATCAGGTACGAGCATCGTGTTGTAGACGAACTTGATGCCCTCAGCCTTAAGGACATCAATCTTACGGGCAATGATGGCCTTGTTGAGCTTGAAGTTAGGAATACCGAAGCGCAGCAGGCCACCGGCATCCTCACGGGCGTCATAGACCGTGACCTCATAACCGCGCTGGTTGAGCTGTGTGGCAACACTCAGTCCGGAAGGACCGGCACCCACGACAGCAACCTTCTTGCCATTGCGCTGTGGGATATGTGGCTTGACAAAGTCCTCATTGTAAGCATACTCTATGATGGCGGCCTCGTTCTCACGGTTGGTGGTAGGCTCATGCTCCATGAGGTTCAGCACGCAGGCCTTCTCACAGAGCGCCGGACAGACACGGCCCGTGAACTCGGGGAAGTCATTGGTCTCGCTCAGAAGCTCATAAGCAAGCTTCCAATCACCTTTATACAAGGCATCGTTCCACTCCGGGGTCTTGTTGTGAAGGGGACAAGCCCAGTGGCAGAAAGGCACGCCACAGTCCATGCAGCGGCTGGCCTGAAGCCGACGGTCATTGCTGTTGAGCGTCTGCTCTACTTCACCGAAATCGTGTATTCTATCATGTATTGGACGGTAGCCGGCCTCCTTGCGCTCTACCTCCAAAAAACCTTTTGGATTTCCCATTGTCTTTACTTTTAACCTTTTTAATAGTCTCTCTGCATGTCTGCAATCTTCTGCTGGAGCTTCTTAACCTGCTCCTCCTGCAGCACACGTTTGTACTCGATAGGCACCACCTGGATGAAGTCCTCAACATAGCGACTCCAGTCGTCAAGCATGGTGCGGGCAAGCTTCGAACCGGTGTAGAGGTAGTGCTGACGAATCAGCTCGTGGAGCTCCTTGCGGTAAGTAGTCTCCTCAACGAGGTTGATCTCCACCATACCCATGTTACAGTAGTAGTCGAAGTTGTGGTCCTTATCCCAGACGTAGGCAACACCACCCGACATACCGGCGGCAAAGTTGCGGCCCGTCTTACCGAGAACGACGACGCGGCCACCAGTCATATACTCACAGCAGTGGTCACCGGCTCCCTCGACAACGGCAATGGCACCGGAGTTACGAACGGCGAAGCGCTCACCAACCTGACCATTGACATACAGCTCACCAGTAGTGGCACCATACAGACCGGTGTTACCGGCGATGATGTTGTCCTCTGCGTTGAAGTTAGAGCGTATCGGCGGCAGGATACTGATGCGGCCACCGGAGAGACCCTTACCAAAATAGTCGTTGGTCTCGCCCTCAAGCTTGAAGTTGACACCGTGAACGAGGAAGGCACCGAAGCTCTGTCCGGCAGAACCCTTGAAGCGCACATTGATGGTATCGTCGGGCAGACCTGCCTCACCATATTTCTTGGCAATGATGCCGGAGAGCATGGTGCCGACAGCACGGTTGGTGTTGTGGATGGCGAAATCGAGGTTGACTTCCTCCTTGTCCTGGATAGACTTCTGTGCACCGGCGATGATCTGCTCGTCGAGGAGATTATTCATCTCGTGATCCTGCGTCTTGGTGCAGTAGAGGCTGACATCACCCGTCTCCTTTTTCTCCATACGCGAGAAGTCGAGACTGTTCCACTTCGCCTGAACGACGGGCAGAACGGGCTTCCATATCTTAGAAGTATCACGCTTAGTCAGCAGCTCCGTATGGCCTACGATGTCGTTGAGACTTGTGAAGCCCATCTCAGCAAGATATTCGCGAACGTGCTGAGCTAAGAATGTGAAGTAGTTGATGACATAGTGGTAGTCGCCGCGGAAGTGCGCGCGCAGGCGCTTGTCCTGTGTGGCCACACCCATGGGGCAGGTGTTGGCCGAGCACTTACGCATCATCACGCAGCCGAGGGTGATGAGCGGAGCTGTACCGAAGCCGAACTCCTCTGCACCGAGCAGAGCCATGATGATAACGTCGCGGGCTGACTTCATCTGACCGTCAACCTGCAGGCGGGCCAGCGAGCGGAGACCGTTCTTGACGAGCGTCTGCTGCGTCTCAGCGATGCCAATCTCAGGAGAGATACCGGCGAAACGCATGCTGGAGGCAGGAGATGCGCCCGTGCCACCCTCAGCACCAGAGATGACCACGAGGTCGGCTTTAGCCTTGACAACGCCGGCGGCAATGGTACCGACACCGCTCTCGGCAACGAGCTTGACGCTGATGGCTGCCTTAGGATTGACATTCTTCAAGTCGAAGATGAGCTGCTTCAGATCCTCGATGGAGTAGATGTCGTGGTGAGGCGGTGGAGAAATCAGAGAGATGCCGGGAATAGAGTTACGTGTCTTGGCGATAATCTCGTTGACTTTGAAGCCCGGCAGCTGACCGCCCTCACCAGGCTTGGCACCCTGGGCGACCTTAATCTGAATCTCCTCGGCATTGACGAGGTATTCTGTTGTGACACCGAAACGGCCGGATGCCACCTGCTTGGTCTTTGACGAGAGGCTGATGCCGTCAACCTCACTGTGGTAGCGGCTGTTGTCCTCGCCACCCTCACCAGTGTTGGAGCGGGTGCCTAAGGCGTTCATAGCCAAGCACAGTGCCTCGTGGGCCTCAGCAGAGAGGGCACCGAAGGACATGGCACCTGTGACGAAGTGCTTGACAATCTTCTCGACAGGCTCTACCTTGTCGATGTCTATAGGGTTGCGCTTGAAGTCGAGGAAGTCGCGGAGGAACATAGGCTCCGGCTTATCATCGACGAGCGACTCAAACTTCTTGAAGGTATCATAGTTGCCAGTACGCGTGGCAAGCTGCAGGGTGGCGATGGTCTCAGGATTCCATGCGTGCTTGATACCATCCTGACGCCAATGGAACTGTCCGAGGTTGGGCAGCGGATGCTCCACATCGCTGTTCTCCTCCTGCAGGGCCTTGTCGTGGTAGGCCACAGCGTCGCGGGCGATGGTGTCGAGACCGATACCACCTACTGTGCTCGACTCCGTGCCGAAGTAAGCTCTCAGCAAACCCTCAGAAAGACCGATGGACTCGAAAATCTGAGCACCGCGGTAAGAGCGGATGGTAGAGATACCCATCTTAGCCATAATCTTCAGCAAGCCTTTCTTCACGGCCTTAATGTAGTTAGCCTCGGCAGTGGCATAGTCTTCCTGAATCTTACCCTTCTTGACGAGGTCGTCAAGGATGGCGTAGGTCATATACGGGCAGAGGGCAGAAGCACCATAGCCCAGGAGCAGGGCAGCGTGCATCACCTCGCGAATCTCACCGCTCTCGACAATCAGGGCGGTCTGCACACGCTTACCGACATTGATGAGGTAGTGGTGGACGGCGCTCACAGCGAGCAGGGAAGGTATGGCGACATGATCCTTGTCGACATCACGGTCGGAGAGGATGATATAGTTGAAGCCATCATCAACGCTCTGCTCAGCATCGTGACACAACTTGTCGATGGCCTCACGCAGCGCATCGCCCGGATGTTCTGCACCCTGAGGAGCAGGTGTGAAGGTGATGCTCAGCTTCTTGGTGTTGAAGCCCTTATATCTGATGTTCTGAAGGATGTCAAGCTGTCCGTTGGTCAGGATAGGGTGGGGGAGGCGCACCATCTTGCAGTTGGTCTCGTTGGGGTTGAGGATACCGGTACCCACACGTCCGATATACTCTGTCAGACTCATCACCAAAGACTCACGGATGGAGTCGATGGCGGGGTTGGTGACCTGCGCAAACTGCTGACGGAAATAGTTGAAGAAGATCTGTGGCTTGTCGGAGAGGACTGCGAGCGGGGTGTCATTACCCATCGACGCAGTAGGCTCTTGACCCTTGGTGGCCATAGGAATCAGTGTGTCGGCGATATCTTCCTCACCAAAACCGAATTCTACCTCTTTGGCTTCAAGGTGGTCAACGGCATTGGAGACCTTACGGCCCGTGTGGATCTTCTCAAGCTGGATACGGTTGGTGTTCAGCCACTGACGATAGGGATGTTCATGAGCCAGACGGTCCTTAATCTCACCATCGTAGTAAATCTTACCCTCCTGGGTATCGATGAGCAGAATCTTACCCGGCTGCAAGCGTCCTTTCTCGGCGATGACAGTGGGGTCGAAGTCCATAACACCCACCTCAGAGGCCACTACCATGGTACCATTCTTAGTGATGGTATAACGTGCCGGGCGCAGACCATTACGGTCGAGCATACCGCCGGCATAGCGGCCATCGGAGAAGAGCAGGGCGGCAGGACCGTCCCACGGCTCCATCAGGATGGAGTGGTACTCGTAGAAGGCTTTGATGTCCTCGGTGATAGGGTTCTTGTCGTTAAAGCTCTCCGGCACCATGATGCTCAGGGCCTTCGGCAGCGACATACCGTTCATGACAAAGAACTCAAAGACGTTGTCCAAAGAGGCAGAGTCACTCATGTTAGGCTGGATAATCGGCGAGATGTCGTGAATATCGCCTAAAGCATCAGAGGAGAGGACGGCCTCGCGGGCTTTCATCCACGCACGGTTGCCACGGATGGTGTTGATCTCACCATTGTGGGCCAGCAAGCGGAAAGGCTGTGCCAACGACCATGTGGGGAAGGTATTGGTGGAGAAACGGCTGTGGACAAGAGCCAGGCCGCTCGTGAAATAGCTGTTGGTAAGGTCAGGATAGTACTGACGCAACTGCAACGAGGAGAGCATACCCTTATAGACGATGTTCTTCGATGACAGTGAGCAGATGTAGAAGTCTTTATCCTGGACACGGCGCTCTATGCGCTTTCTGATAAGGTATAAAGTGCGCTCGAAGACGGGGACCTTATCATCGGAGACGCCTGTGACGAAGACCTGCTTGATGGCAGGCTCAGACTCTAAGGCGGCCTCACCTAAGCAATCGGGATTCGTCGGGACAGTGCGCAGGTGCATGAGCTGCAAGCCCTCACGCTCTATCTCCTCAATCATGATGGATAGGATTTCCTGCTGGCGCTTCTCGTCCTTAGGCAGGAAGATGAGACCTGTACCATACTTTCCCTTCTCTGGTACAGGGATACCCTGAAGAAGAATAAACTCATGGGGAATCTGGAGCAGGATGCCGGCTCCATCACCAGTCTTGCCATCGGCGCCTTCAGCACCGCGGTGACGCAAATTCTCAAGAACTTTGAGGGCGTCATCGACGAGTTGGTGACTCTTTCCGCCATGGATGTTCACTACCATGCCCACACCGCACGCATCGTGTTCGTTGGCACTGCTGTACAATCCGTTTTGTTGCATTTGCTAATGTTTTTGTTTTTTACCTATCAATTCGTTTGCAAAAGTACACAATATCTTACAGATTGTAAAGACTTTCCGGAAGTTTATTCTAAATAACTTGCACTTTTAACATTTATATAACAATTCGTAAGCCTAAACATATAAAATAATGGTATTATATCCACAAACAACCCCAAAAATCTGACAAATTATAATTTATCCCTCAATTCGTAAATTTTTTCTATATTTATAACATAGCGGTGGCGACATCAGGCTTCCGTTGACTATTTGGAGCAATGACTTGTTACCAAAACCAAGAAAATCTTGGTATTCGCGCCTCAAATTCACAAACTTTAGATTAGTTTTGCATTTCCTTTACTTTTCGCATTGATATTTTTCCTAATTTTGCAAATACCAAAACCATAACTTATTGAAAAATAAACACCCAGGGATATGAAGAAAAAGCACAACTACATGAAACCCGCTATTAAGAAGCACATATTTGACACAGAGTGTATGTTAGCAGGTAGCGGTGATGGTCCACAAAAGTCCTTTGAGTTGAAAGGCTATGACGAGAGCGCCACACAGCTTGCCAAACCATCAAACTGGTCAGCAGACTCACCATGGAGTGAAGGAAAAGGTCAGTAAACCGGCATCCTGTACAGCCAACGTACAACAAAGAGGCTCTGAACAATGAAAAATAGTTTGTCTGTCAATTGCAGGCAAGCTATTTTGTTTGTTAACACGTCGGTTTTACCATCGCTCTAATAATTTATGCCAAAGTAAAACAACCGCTTTTACCATGCCAGAGATTATTTATGGAATCGTGAAACAGACGGAGAAATCACATAACCAACACACATCTTCGTCCGGTCCACGAAAGACACGAAAAACACGAAGGATGCGGAGGACACACAGGAAAAATGTTACATGTTACATTTTTCTTCCAAAAAAGTCCGCAATCATTTGCAGATAACGAGAAATATCTTAACTTTGCAGAAAAAGCTACGATTATGGGAAAGTATCTTAACCCTCGGGCCGATTTGACCTTCAAGAAGGTCTTTGCAGACCATAAAGACTTAATGATTAGTTTCCTTAATGCCTTGTTGCCACTGCCTGACGACGGACAGGTGACAGACATTGAGTACCTACCTTTTGAGCTTATCCCCAGCATGCCGCTGAAGAAAGACACTATTGTCGACGTGCGTTGTGAAGACCAGCAGAAACGGCAGTTTATCGTGGAGATGCAGATGATCTGGACGGCCGACTTCTTCAAGCGAGTGCTGTTCAATTCCTCCAAAGCTTACGTCAAGCAGCTCAAGAAGGGAGAAGATTATGAAAACCTGCAGCCGGTCTATTCTTTGAATCTTATCAATGAGGCTTTCTTGAATGATACCGATGAGTGGTACCATGACTATGGTTTGGTAGAGTTTAATTTCCCCGACCATGTCATTGAGGATATGCATGTCATCTTCATTGAGCTCCCTAAGTTTAAGCCTCATTCTTATCAGGACAAGAAGATGATGGTTCTTTGGCTTCGCTTCCTCACGGAGATAGACGAGGACACGAAGGTAGCACCCAAAGAACTGATGGAGAATCCGGAGACCCGAAAGGCGCTTGACATCGTGGAGGAGTCGGCCTATAGCGATGCTCAGATGGCCTACTACGACCATTTCTGGGATATGGTGAGTGTTGAGCGCACGCTTCATTCCTCTGTCAGAAGAGAGCGGGATAAAGGCAAGGCCGAAGGGTTAGCGCAAGGCAAGGCCGAAGGGTTAGCGCAAGGCAAGGCTGAAGGGTTGGCGCAAGGAAAGGCCGAAGGGTTGGCGCAAGGCAAGGCTGAAGGATTGACTGAAGGTGCGCGCAAAAAAGCCATTGCCAGCGCTAAGGCCATGAAGGCAGACGGTATGCCTGCGCCTTTAATAGCTAAATACACTGGCCTGAGCGAAGAGCAAATATCAGATCTTTAGCATGGGCAGGAAATATCACAAATCACAAATCACAAATCACATTAAGGTTGTCGACATTTTCTGTCCCTCATTCGTATCTAACTGCATACAGATTATTTTCTCTCACCTAGCCTACGGAAAAAAAACGCTGCACCTTCAGAAAACCTTGCCGAAGACGATATTGGTGAAGGTCTTGAAGAGTATCTTGGCATCGAACCACCAGGAGCGGTGTTCGAGGTAGTAGAGGTCCAGCTCCAACCGCTTGAGCATCTTCTCCATCGTGTCCGTATAACCATTGTACAGCGTGGCGTAGGATGTCACCCCCGGTCGAATCTGGTACAGATAGACATAGCGTGGATCATGCTGCATAATCTGGTCAATGTAATACTTCCGCTCCGGCCGTGGCCCGATAAACGCCATGTCGCCCCTCAGAACATTGTAAAGCTGCGGGAGCTCGTCGAGATGATGGTCACGAAGAAAACGCCCAATCCTAGTCATACGTTCGTCCTTTTCATGACCAAAGAGCCGGGGACCATCTTTCTCTGCATCTACCCTCATACTTCTGAACTTGTAGATGGTGAAGGGGCGTCCAAAGCGGCCGATGCGTTCCTGCTTGAAGATAGCCGGCCCGCCATCCTCACGCTTTACGAGTATATAGCAGATAAGAAAAAGAGGCGAAAAGATAACAAGGCAAACTGCCGCAATCAAGCAGTCTCCAACTCTCTTGGTATTACGCTCGAAAGCATTCATACCATCAGAGATGAATCTCTGCGTCCCTTCATCATTACCCTGCTCAACATGCATCATCATGTTCTTAGCAGACCCAATATAAGCAGTCGTGTCTATTTCCTGCACGCTGTTATCCATTGATAAAATCACTTTTAATGCTATTAGTTTTACTAAATAAACGTTGATAGTTAAAGGATATTGCGTACAATAGCAAGAAATGGATAGAAGTTATTGATCATTTGTATTTATATCAGGCTTTTTCGCCAGCCCTTATATGCATAAATGACATAATGGTATAAAGACATCAGAAAACTTAAGTGTTCTTCTTTTCTATAGATGTCCCATTGCCATGTAAGGAGATTTATCTTTGAAGAAGACACGGATTTTGCCCTTATCCTGTATAGAGCTTCTACTGTTGAAGTATTTCTTGCAACATATCCTTTTTTAAGTATGGATAGCCAAAAGGCATAATCCTCGTGGTGAATATTAGGCAGATATACTTCCCCAACTAATTTGCGGTCATAAATTCCTGTAAGGTTCCCAATATAATTTGAATTCAATAAATCCTTATATGTAATACTGTTTGGGGCTTTTACAATACGGTGCTTTATATCCCCATGTTCGTTCATCTTCTCATAGTCAGAAAATACAATAGCAACATCTTTACCATCAAACAACGCTAGCTGCCTTTTTAACTTATTTGGGAGCCAGCAGTCATCACTATCAAGAAACGCAACGTATCTTCCTCTTGCATGTCTAATGCCTAAATTTCTTGGCGCAGAAGGGAGTCCAATACTATTTTCATTTGAAAGTAATTGTATTCGACTATCATCTTTTTGAAAATTTAGAACGATTTCTCGTGAACAATCAGAAGACGCATCGTCAATGACAATTAGCTCCCATTGCTGATAAGTTTGCGCTATTACAGACTCAATGGCTTCTTTTAAGAAAGCTGAAGAGTTATGCATAGGCATTATTATAGAGACTATAGCTTCTTCCATAGCCATTTCATTTTTTTTCCTTCAGAATATTTACTATTCTACTGCATGCTTTTCCATCCCCATATGGATTAACAGCCTTGCTCATGCTATTATATTTATCATTATTGTCCAACAGGCTACTGGCATTCTCTACAATAAGATTATAATCGGTACCAACAAGTTCAACAGTACCAGCCGTGACAGCTTCTGGTCGTTCTGTAGTATTTCGCATGACCAAAACAGGCTTACCAATTCCGGGTGCCTCTTCTTGTATTCCTCCACTATCTGTAAGTACGATATAAGCTTTTTCCATGAGGTATACAAAAGCAAGATATTCAAGAGGTTCCGTAAAAAACAGATTATCCATTCTTTGACCTCCAAAAACACTTTTTATTGGTTTCCTGACATTAGGATTCAAATGCATTGGATAAACAAAGTCTACGTCAGTATATCTATTTGCCAAAGTTTTGATGGCTTGACAAATATTTAAAAATCCTTCACCAAAATTCTCACGCCTATGGCCTGTAATTAAAACTAAGCGCTTTCCTCTTTTTAATCTACTTGTATCATACCCCATGTTTATAAGTTCACGAGCGAGTCGATCATCAAGAGAAGGGTCGGATTTTATCTTGGATATTACCCAATGCAAGGCATCAATGACCGTGTTGCCTGTTATCCAAATCTTATCATTACTTATCCCCTCTTTAATTAGGTTATCCCTACTTAGAGATGTAGGTGCGAAATTGTAGCTGGCAATTCTACCTGTTATTTGCCTGTTCATTTCTTCTGGCCAAGGACTATAGATATTATGGGTTCTTAATCCCGCTTCTACGTGACCAACAGGTATTTGTTGATAGAAAGCAGCTAGCGCAGCGGCAGTTGATGTTGTTGTATCACCATGTACGAGGACAATATCTGGGTGATCCTTTTTTAGAACATCACGCATCCCTAAAAGCACTTTTGATGTCACATCATAAAGATCCTGCCCTTGCTTCATGATATTCAAATCATAGTCAGGCTTGATCTGAAAAATCTCAAGTACTTGATCTAACATTTCACGATGCTGACCTGTAACACACACAACAGTGTCAAATAACTCTGGATATTTATGAAACTCTTTCACCAAAGGTGCCATTTTAATGGCTTCGGGCCGAGTTCCAAACACCAGCATAATTTTTTGCCTCATATTATTCTACTTATTTCTGATAATATTTGAACCGCATATTTGTTATCCCCTATTGCATATAATGGGTCTATCTGCTCTATTTTCCTAATTGTTTGTTGTATGCTTCCTTCAATGTTATGAACCAAACTAACAACGCCCACCTTGTTATAGGCATCTACATTATAACCAATGCCCATTCTATGAACTTTTTCAGCTAAGAAGGTCCCTGAACTAACGATAATAGGGCATCTGAAGAAGATGGACTCATAAAGTTTGTTAGGCTCTGCATACCTTTCATTTACCGTACCTACATCGTAGGTTGCAACAACCACATCAACATTACTATAGATGATCGGGAGATCTTTTGGACTTTCGAATCGTCCATGATATTGGATATTCTCAGCTTTAGGCAATTGAGCATCTTTGATTTTCGGTGCAATAACTCCATAAAAGTGAAAGCTATGCTGAGGGAATGAGGAAGATATTATCTTAGCAATAGACAACAAAGCCTTGTAACGCAAGCCACCGACAAATGCAAAGCGAAGATGCTCACAATTTGGCATGTGAGAAGAATAACCCTTTATGTTAAGGATGGTTTTAGGAAGTTTATTCTCTACTAAAATAATATTATTGGGTTTCGACGATTGTCGTTTCCCATAATGGAACTCCATAAATCCTTCTGATGTAAGGATTGTGAAGAGAGAATTTTTGATTACCCTTTTGTCATACCATTCTAATACTTTTCCGATTAAGTGATTGCCAATATAAGCATGCACAAGGTCACACTCTTCATAAATATATTTTTTATTTCTCGATAATAATGTAGCAACCAAAGCCACATCTAAGCCAAGATAATACCAAACAATTTCTTTACCAGGATATTCCTTAAAAAGTTTTTTTATGGCTCCCTGATAAATGGTTATTCTTCTCCTATAACTTAATGTATTTGAAAATCTACCTAATACATAGAAACCATTCTGAGGAACAGAAGCGTTGTTTCTAACAAAGCCAAATACTTTTATCTCTGCACCTGCATCAATAAAATCATTTATTCTCCTTATGGAATGGGCATCTGTTAGGGAATTGACAATGAAATAAATTTTTGGCATAACGTATCAGAGTGAATTATAGGATCTAAGATATTTCTTGGCAGTATTCTCTATACTATACTTTGAGAACGAAGTGAGACAATTACGTTTGATGCGGTTAATCTCATCACTATTGAGAGAAATGAAATTCCTCATAGTTGCGTAGAAATCAACCTCATTAGAACTACTAGACAAGAAACCATTATATCCATCTTTAATTACATTAACTATTCCTCCTACAGGAGAACATATTGGGACGCAACCTACGGATAAAGCTTCAAGTAAAACTATAGGCATTCCTTCCCAAATGGAAGGAAGGCACATGCCATCACATTGGGACATTAACAATGGTATATCATCTCTCTCGCCAAGATAATGAATTCTTTCACCAAAATAAGGCCTTATAGATTGGAAAATATTCTCATCTTGATTAACCCCTGCTATTAAAAGCACAACATCTTCGCCTTCTTCTATAAGTCGATTGAATACCCTACACAATACAAGTTGGTTTTTAGAAGAGTCAATTCTACCCGCATGTAGGAAGATCTTTGTTTCTGGGGTGAGCCTATATTTCTTCGTTAAATCTTCATTTGTAAATTGTGATTTGGGAACTCCATTGTAAATTAAAGTACTCGGACATTGATAAAGTTTTTCGAAAGAGGCCTGAGAGATTTCAGATATAGTAATAGGATGAATAAAACCTACCTTGAAGAACAACTTCTTTAATGGTAGCAATTTTGCATCCCAACTCGTATTTTCTTTCGCAGCATCAGAGTGAACAGTATAGAAGAACTTGATTTTATTGTGAAGTAACAATACGCTGAAAGCATAATAGTAAAACATGCCATGCATATTGACAATATCAAACCTCTCCCTTTTTAGAAACTCATATATCTTAAAAATTTCTTTCATAGAGAAACCTTTCTCTTTTTTCCCCAATGTTGTTTTATGTACAGATGGTGCAAGTTTATTCCAAAAGATATCATCCTGATTTGGTTGGAAAATACTGCAAACAGTTACATCTTCATGTTTGGACATTTCATTGGCAAGGCCACATATCATGGACTCTATGCCTCCACTACGCATTGCAGGATGTATATGTAGGATCTTCATATTCTGATAACGTTATTTTGCTATTATAATATTCCTCACTATGAGCAGCAACAAGCATAAAGAATGATATCAACCAAATGCCGTTATAAAAGACGAAAAAAAAACTATCAAGGATGTAGATCAGCCCAAAAGAGAAGAATACAAAATACATCTTATCTTTGGTCACTTTGTATCTCTTTAACTGTCGGAAGGTGAAAGTCAGAAGCAGAGATACATAAAGCGCAAGTCCCGGCAGACCTAAATTGACAAAGCTCTCCAAGTATGAATTGTGTGAAATCTGCCTCGTAATTGAAACTGATTGAAAATTTCCAGCACCTAACCCTAAAGGAAAATTTGCTATTCCTTCTTGAATAGCATTTCTTGCTAAATCGGCACGTGGATCGTCACCAACGTTTGTTTCTGCTCGCTGTTTGAGATAACTATTATTGTATGTATTTATAATATTACTAGAGAAAGCAATCATACAGATGAAGCATAATAAAGCAAAGGATATCTTGTGTTTTATAGACACACCTTTTAAATATCTAATATATATCAATAGAGCGTATAATGGAACTTGTACCAAGATGACCTGTCTTGATGCTGTTAATAGAGAAACCCCAAAAGAAGCAGGAAGCATCAGCCAAAATACTACAGTCCATATATTCTTAATATTTCTTTTGGCAACAATTTCACTTAGTATATATGACATATAAGTAAAATAAAAGGTGTAGTAGGCCAAGGTATTAGCATTTAACTTTTCATCATTGAGCCTATCATCACTGTTCACCATAAACACTAGAATATTATGAACCGCATAATTCCAAGCGCTAAGATAAAGGAGAGCAAATGTAAAATATAAAAAAGGAAGAAATTTGCTATTCCTGGCCAATATAGAAATGACATATACCAAAAGAAAAGTTCCAAGAATAGCATGCAACTCTACTGATGCTATTTCTTTATCGTCTGCCCAAAGATAGGATATACAGTCCCATGCAAATAAACCATATAAGATCTTCTCATATATGTTAAGATGAAAACCTTTGTTTTTTAACGTGCATAAAACGAAAGCTAAAGGTAATGCTACATAGAGCCCAATCTTATTGAAACTATCTGAATATAAACTTGCAAAAGCCGCTATCCACATCATTAAGATACTGATGTAAGAATAGATGTCTGCCTTGATGTATCGTAATCTCTTTATTTGCATTTTGTCAAACCTAGAGTGTTTGTTATTCTTGGATAGATTTTCAAAATGATAAGAAGGCACCTTATACGCTCTTTGGAAGAAATATGGCTATCTTTCAATATTTCCCTTTCGATACCTGGAAATGTTCTACACCAAATCTCTTTGTATTTTTCCTTCCAAATCAATGGAAGTAAAAGCGTATTTTTTGTATAGTAAAACAAATAATTGATGCAGTTTTTCAAAGTCTGTTTTCTTTCCTCTTTGTAGAAGCGTTCTATAATCTTACAATTATCTAAAGCTTCGATAAATTTCTGGTAACGCTTATCCTCCATTTTGGAGTTTACAATGGAGTTAGGATTGTTAAAATAATAATAAAGAGGCAAATCGGTGTATACAATAGTATTGCAGAAGTATGCAAGTTGCATTACTACTACCGAATCTTCCCCCATCGAATATTTTGGATAAGTAATATTATTATGATACAAAGATCGCTTGAAAAGTTTATTCCATAAAGCCCATGATGTTTTGTGATAGAACATATCTTTTATCCATTCTAATCGCTCGGTAGGGTGGGTTATTGTGATTTTTTTGTTTACTTTACCATCGGAGGAGAAAAAATCGCAAATTACTACATCAGCATTATTTTTTTTTGCTTTTGAATACATCTCTCTGTAAGTATCTTTGTCAATCCAATCGTCGCTATCGCACTGAATGACGTATTCTCCATGGCAATGGGATAGTCCTGTTACTCTTGCAGCTGCTAATCCTAGGTTTTGAGCATGATGGATAATTGAAAAGTCTTGTTTTCTCTTAGGATATTCTGATGCAACTTTCTCTAATATCTCAATTGATTTGTCTTGTGAACAATCGTCAACAAAAATATATTCAATTTCATCTAAAGTTTGTTCAAAAAGGCTTCTAGCACACCTCTCAATGTATTTTTCTACACCGTAGACGGGAATAACTACAGAAACTTTGTAATTCATGGCTCAGTATGATAACTTTTTATTTTATTATGTATTAAATGCTTAACTATTTCTTTCTCCTGTTTGTTAAGTATAAAAATAAAGAAATAGGGAAATGCGCACAAAAGAACAACGAGAGATATTATCATCAAACGCCAGAAAGATGATTCAAAAGAAAAGTAGATAATTGTTGGTATAATAGGAAGAACAATAGTAAGAGTAAAACAAGGAAATATTACGGTCTTGAAATAGCGAAAGAGGCTAAACTGGAATACTTTATGAGAAAGTGCGCAGCAAACGATTTGATTGATAATTGAAAAAACAATGGTAATGACAAAAGAACTAATGGCAGAAAAATGCAAATATAGTAAAAATAGACATGTTGGGATAAGTAGCAGATTAATGAATGTACTTCCCATTTGATACCTCTCTACTTTGCCTGTTGCCATTGTCAATTGGGTTATAGGTGTATTCAGCGTACATATTAGAGCATCTGCAATCATAAGTATCGAGAAAATATTAGACTGAAAAGGTGTGTGTTTCCCTAACCATAGTTTTAGCACATAGTCCATCTCTAAACAAAGAGGCGTAGCAATAATTAGAAGGAGAGAATAGCAAATCTTTGACTCGGTGAACATTAAATTCTCAGCTCTTTTGAAATCCTCTGCTGCTACCGAATTGACAATTTGTGGAGAAAAAGCCACACTGATGTTTGATGAGAAATTTTGAATTGCGTTGCTTACTTGCATAGCTATACCACGAGCAGCATTAACTATTGGTCCGAAGAAATTGTTTAAAAGTAGACTAATTCCTTGACCCTTCAACATGAAAGCGAATGTACCGATTAGATTCCAACCAGTAAATGAAAGTAAAGATCGGCATAATTTACGATTGATTTTCTTTGATAAATGAATGTATCTCCAATTGACCTTACAATATATAGAGTAGAAGCAAAGATCTACAAAAGAAACACACATTAATAGTAATCCATAACATTCTAAAGAATCAAATGGCAGATGACTAATGGACAGTGTTATAACTAACTTAAGAACAATGTCTACAATACTAACAAAAGAATAGAAGCCCATTCGTTCTTGAGAAAGTATAAGCCCTATGAAAGGCATTTCAAGCATAAGTAATATAAGAGATATTACTGAAGCATGGAATACGAGCAAAGCAGCGTTAAATCTGCAAGCAGGTATTACAAGAAAATGATAGAAGTACCAAAGGCCAAATGTTTCTAATAGCAATAATGTTACAGATGCAACAACAATATGGATAACACATCCTGTTGAGAAAACTTCTTGAAGCCCGTTCTTAGAGTTTGTTGTTCCGGCATAGTTATAATAGCGCTGCATCGTAGATGACAACGTGGCATTAAAGAAGCCAAAAAGAGTGACAAATCCAGCAACCACTACATAAGTGCCATAGTCGCTGACTCCTAATACACCCAATAGTACCCGAGAGATATATAAATTGACAACGAGAACAAAGAACATTCTTATGTAAAGAAAGCAAGTGTTCTTCGCTATTCGGCTGTTGTTGGATTGAGAATGTTGCACTTTTAGAATATTAAATCCCGAGAAAAGAATACTATGGAAAGCAAAAGAGAGATAGCGGTGAAACCAAATACAAAAATCATTCGTTTGGGTCCAGCAGGCTTAACCGGCACGCTTGCTGACGTAAGAACTGTAAAAGCAGGCGTACGCTCTTGAAGTTTTGCATAAGCTGCCTGCAATTGCGTACGTAGTCCACTATAATTGTTAAATTTAAGTTGCATATCGTTTTCCAAATCCTCCTCCTTTGATTTTACGCTTTGCAGCATAACATCCATATTTGCATCTGAAAAAGCCCCATACTGTCTGCGAGCTTTCTCGTATGATGTTTTTGCTTCTTTCACAAGTTTGGTATAATACATAACATCTGTGCGAGCCTTTCTTGTTCGATAGCGAGTGATGAACTCTTGAAGTTGATGCATAGCAGCATTCGACATGGTAGCAGCTATGAGTGGGTCTTGATCTGTAACACTTATTGTTATGACGTTGGTCTTCTTATCTACAGAACATTTAATATTGCTTTTTATCGCATTGAAAACAGCATCTTGTTCCTTTGTAAGTTTGAACGGGTTTATCTTTTGAGTATCCGCGTTTGTTACTAAAGGCTTTTTACTTTTAAAGATTTTTGAAATAGCACCTACGGCTTTTTGCATGGGACTTCTCTTTTGGTGATTTTCCAGATAATCATAGTACGTTGTGTCAATCTTCCCATCACTGCTTTTAACATTGCAATCTATCAGATGGATCACAAAATTATTAGATTTTAATAGATCGGGATATAACTCGGGAGAAATGGCATCTATTGTCATTCCGCTGTTTAAGTTTATACCCATAGAGGAAGCTATGTCAGCAAGACCACCACCTGCGTTGATCTGACTACCCAATTCTGGAGCCAATTCAACGTTACATGTATAATATCTAGGGACTGGCAGAATTATCAAACAAGAAATAGCTACAGCTAATACTACTATAATAAGAATTTGCTTCCATTTAAGCATTATTCTTTTAAAAATGGCCTTGACATCTATGTCTTGCGAGTTTTCTATTGTTGTCATTTTGCTAATACATTTGTAGTATTTACTT